>JABAOH010001698.1_pt1 | contig 93460 bp, 69 predicted proteins | sample 7062181 | NCBI WGS metagenome assembly JABAOH01 (sample SAMN14538630, study PRJNA623070) | marine sediment metagenome | biome: marine biome [ENVO:00000428]; feature: marine pelagic biome [ENVO:01000023]; material: deep marine sediment [ENVO:00002113]; isolation source: pool of 5 deep marine... | reverse complement strand
AGGCACTGAGGAGTATGTTAAAATAACCGGAGGTTTGTCTCACTAGGTCCGTAATATCACACCGAGGAGCACTTCAGTTGTACAATCCGCTCCACTACAATCAATTGCGATCATTGGGAGCGATTCTTGCAGCGTCCACCAGGGTTTGCGCGCGGAACGCCGTGCGTGGCGCCATGAGGAAGGAGAAGAAATTATGCCGAATCCCAAGTCGATTTTTTGTATGGCGGCAATGTTCTTTTTTGCGCTTTTCGCCGGACCGGACGTGGCGCTCGCCCAATGCCCGGAGGAGCCGCCGCTCCAGAACTACACCGGCGGCGGTACCATCAGCTGCCCCTGTTTCGTGGAAGGGGAGGAGGCGGGTGCGGTACTGAATGCACCTCCGGAACACTACCCGCTCGAAATCTTGCGGATCGGGATCGGTTGGGGGTCGCAATTCGGCGGGAGTCCCGCCCAGATCGAGTACGGGATTCATGTTTACGATGCGGGGCTTCCGGATCCAGGCACACCGGTTTTCTCACTACTGGGTCCTCAGCTGGTCGATGGTGTCATCAACGAGTTCGACATCGAACCGCTGCCGGGTGAAGTAACCATGGACAGCGGTCCATTCACTGTCACACTCGAATTCCTGAATACGAACGCGGGCGACCCATTCGCCCCGACCGTGGTTCACGATGGTAACGGCTGCCAGGCTGGGAAGAATGTGGTTTTCGCGATTCCCGGTGGGTGGTACGATGCGTGCGACTTGGGCGTCACCGGTGATTGGGTGTTTTATGTCATATACAAGCCGTGTGTCCCGTCGGGGATCGGCGACGGACCGTTCGTCGCATCGACGGTCCCGGCGTTCCTGCAATTGCCGCGGCCGAATCCGTTCGAGTCCAGCACCGAATTCGAATTCGTGCTCGCGCAACCTGGTCGCGCCGACATAGCGGTGTACGACGTAAGCGGCCGGCGCGTGGCCAGAATCGTGAACGAGTCGTATCCGGCTGGAGCACATCGCGTGACCTGGGAGGGACGCGACAACGCTGGTAAGCGTCTGCCGTCGGGAGTTTACTTCGTCAAACTTCAAGTGGGGGACTATAAGTCGGTCAGGAAAGTCCTCATAGCCAAGTAGCGGGCCTCACCCTCTCGCACCAGGCTTTATGAAGGATTTGAGAATTCCGGGTCTGTACCAAGATCCCCATCTGTTATCAATCTGCCAGTTTCAATATCGGAAGTTGAGTTCGGCTCCGCGGTGCGAAAGTCCGATACTTGTGATGCCTACCGCATGCCAATTACTCGCGCATGCCCCCTATGCGAGTCCATGGCGCCCGAGCTTTACTCGGCCTCCATTGCGCTGTAGTACACCAAGAGCTTCGTCCCGAGGACGTTTCCTTCGGCGTCCACGACTTCCACTTTCCACTCGCCGGTCCAAGCCGGTATCAGTTTCTTGCTCGAGTATACGCGCCAGCGTGGGCCACCGATCGCGATCGGCACCTCGGCGCGCACTTCGCCGCCGTGCATCCAGCGGTGGGTGATCGTGTGATCTTGAAGACCAATGATCTCGGTGAAGAAGTAAACCTGTTCGGTCGCCGTCGAGAGTGAATCAACGCTCCCTACGGGCTCGCGCTCCTCGATGTCGATCGTAAAGAGGGCGCGTTTCAGGTGGCCTGACAAAGCGGCTTCCTCCTCCTTTGTCTCTTTGACATCCAACTCTTCCGGCTTAGCCTTTGACTTTTCGGCCTTTTCCTCCGTCTTCGCCGTATCCGGCTTGGCTTTCTCCTTCTGCTCGGGGCCGGCCTGCGCGAAGGCCAGCGAGGCGGCGAAGATCGCAACCAGCGCGAGTAAGAATGCTGCTCTCATCGTGTATCCCTCCTCATTGGGCTCTATTGTAGCAGCTCAATTAAAAAGAATTGTAAGTCTTTTGCGCACGGGAGTCCTCGAAAAAGATTATTCTACCCGAACCATCTACTTCTGGGCAACCCGCGCCAGGATGGCTCCAGCGAGCGCTTCCGCGACGATGCGGTTACCCTCGGGATTCAGGTGAACCCAGCTCACCAAGCAATCCCTGTGTTGGTCCGTCGCCGCAATTAGGTCGACGTAGGGCACGTTGTTGACCTTGGCCCATTCTCTAAGGTCATTCATAAAGATATTGTGGGTTAGAAGGTCGAGCTCCCAGCGGGTGATATGCTCATTCTGAGCAAGATCTTGACGAACGAGCTCGATTTCCTTTTCGTAGGTGATTCCTTTGATATCTTCTCTGTCGATTAGATACGATTTGGCCTGTTGGCTGGACACGATGAACGTGATGCCATTTCTCTTGCATTCGTCGCAGATTGCGGAAACATTCCTCAAAAAGTTCTCACTCTTACTCCTTATATGTTCCTGGAAATCAGTCTCGGTGAATGTCACGTTTCTTTTCCTTTTCAAAAAACCGTCGGCAAGAGTCATTGCGATAGAATGATTGCGCAGCCAGCGGAAGCCTCGGCGAAGTAGAGAAATTTTGCGAAGCCTCTCTCGCACGACACTTTTACCACTTTTTTCCTTCTTCAACAGTACGGGGCTGCTCCAGCTGTCGTTTATTCCCTCGTAAAATGTGACAACGTCGGGGTGTAGAGGCAGCGCCTCTGCTTCGAAAAGCGCCAGTATCTCTGCCGATTTCAGGTGCGGTATACCGAAGTTGATGACTTCGAACGAATCGACACGTGAAGATTCACGATTCAGTAACTGTTCCAGGTAGTAAGGGTAGGTTTCCTCATCCCGTACGGAAAAACCGAATGTCGAAGATGAGCCAAGCGTAACGACGCGAATGATGTGTGGGCCCTTCTGCTTCTCAAAGTCCCGGCCCCGGAAACCACTGCTGTTGATGGTGGCCCGGATGAGTCTGCCGGTCTCCTGGTCCCGCGTGAACCTCTCCTGGTGGGGATGGTATTTAAAGTACTTATGAAGAAAGTTCATGTCGCCTTTATGGGCGTCCCCGCACTTTTGGCGATTTAGGCTTGTGCCATAGAACAGCATGCTCGAGCCCAGTTGATAGGCAAAGTAAATCCTCAATCCCAACTCGAGTGATACGACAGGAATGGCTATTATGATCAGCCAGAAAAGTATCCTCTTCTTCCAGGACAACGTCGAAAATTTGATTCTTGCTTTGCGATTCATGGCTAGAACGTCCAAAAGCGCAGGGATAAAGTTGATCTCTCGGCGGAATTGCAGGGATAAGATATGTGTCTTTCTCATGCCTCCCTTCTAGAACAAGCGTATGGCGAGATACGGTAACAGCCGGGAGTGCGAAGGGCTGGATGAGGATTGACTGTTAGCTATGCGGTTCTATCGATTATCGTACTACACGCACTATATGATGACAACACGATCTTCATGCTTTACGGCGCTAAAACTCGCTCAAAAACGTAACGAGAATGCTTTGATCCTTATATTCAACACTCACGTTGATCCGCGTCCTAAAGAGCTATGCCGCTCTTGCCACAATCCACTTGAAATGCACAACTTTATATGATAAAATAAGATTTAATTACAAAGGAAAGGATTGCTGAGGCTGCACAGGCACGTGGCTGCTTGGAGCAGGTGGCCTCAATGTCCACTTTAGCTGATTGTGCAGTTATATATTAAGGGTGGTGAAACGCACCAAAGGCTGATCATGCTCCTGCACACGGGCCCGCGCTTCCCTCGGGACCCTTCTCCTTCGTAATCGCAGCTTTGGTTGGAGCCTTAAAAATCATGATCGTTGGTATGGGGCTGTTCGCTCCTCATTAATAGTGTTCGCTCTTCGCAACTAAGGAGGAAGGAACAATGAACCGTCGGCCGTTGTCTCTCATGCTGGTGTTTATCCTCGCAATCTCATTCGTTCATTTGAATGCATACGGAGTCATCAAGCATCAATATGTCGAAGATTTCACGACCTCGCAGTACAAAGATACTTTCAATACGACTGCTTGGTGGGATACGGTCGCTGGAGAGCTGAAGCTCTATCCGTTCGAACTCACGCTGGCAGGGAGTTATGATACGCCCGGCGACGCCTGGAACATTGTGGTAGCTGGTGATTATGCCTTTGTGGCGGACGCGGCCTCCGGTCTTCAAGTGTTGGACATCAGCGATCCCACCAGCCCAATGCTGGCAGGGAACTATGATACACCTGGCTCTGCTTACAGTCTCGCCGTTGCCGGGGATTATGCCTATGTGGCGGATTACACTTCCATGCAAGTAATCGATATCAGTGATCCCACCAATCCAGCAGCTGTGGGTAGCTATGTTACGTCCGGCGACGCTCTGAACGTCGCCGTCGACGGGGATTACGCCTATGTGGCGGATATGGACTCCGGTTTTCAAGTGATCGATATCAGCAATCCCGCGAGCCCTTCGCTGGCAGGAAGCTGCGACACACCAGGACATGCCTATAGCGTTGCCATCTCGGGTGATCATGCCTGCGTTGCAGACTTTGATCCCGGTCTCCAAGTGATTGATATCAGTAATCCCACGAGCCCCTTACTTGCAGGGAGCTATGATACACCGGGCCGCGCCTACGACATCGCCGTCGCGGGCGATTACGCCTATATGGGAGATGAGACTCACGGTCTCCAGGTGATCGATATCAGCAATCCCGAGAGCCCCACACTGGCGGGGAGCTGCGATACGCCAGACATATCCCGTGGTGTCACCGTCTCCGGAGATTATGCGTACGTGGCGGACTATGCTTCCGGTCTTCAGGTAATTGAGATATTCCAGCGGCGGTTCGATGTTCAATCCAATGTTGCTCGATCGATAACCGTAGACGAATCCAACGACACAATCATCCAGGCTCGACTGACAACGTCTCACGTGGATTCCACTCGTTGGGAACTGAGCGCTGATAACGGTGGTGAATGGTTAGAGTTACCCCCCTGGCAACATGTGGCTATCATTCACCTCCCCTGGCAGCAACCTGCTGTGGCGGTCCACGCATTTATATGCTGGAGGAGGTAACAATCCTGCCTGCACCGACCTCGAGATAGAATGGCTTTATGAATTCTGCATTATTGATTCGATCTGGGATGTTCCCAACGATCAGGGACGCCAGGTGAGTATCTCATGGACGAGAAGTGGCAATGATTTTCCCGGGAGTTCGACGCCCATCACCGAGTACGCTATCTTCAGGAAGATCGATTACGACCTCAATGTGAGTTCCGAGCTTATGCAGGAAGGGAAGGATCATTTCAGCGCCAAAGAGCCCAATAAAGATCGGCAACTGCCGCTCGCATACCCACCGGGGGATTGGCATTTCATCATGACGGTTCCTGCTTATTGCGAGGATCACTATGCGACCGTCGTGCCTACTCTGGCTGATTCGACAATAGCGGAAGGAATGTATTACACCACTTTCTTCATAAGAGCTGCGACATCAACGACGAGTGTCTATTTCGACTCCCCACCGGATAGCGGCTATTCGTTGGACAATTTATCACCGAACGTTCCAGAAGGATTTGCCGTTGCCTACAATACGGGGGCCGGCAACGAGCTTTCATGGGAGCCTTCCGACGCCGAGGACTTCCAGTATTTCAAGATCCACCGAGGATCGAGTCCGGACTTCACGCCCGCCCCGGGCAACCTTGAACACATGACGATCGGTACAGGGTGGCTGGATACGGTGAGCGAGGGTTGGCGGTACTATTATAAGATCACTGCTGTGGATTTTTCAGGGAACGAGAGTGATCCGGCCTCTCCCGGGACGACGACAGCGATCAAAGATCCAGTGATCCCGAAAGCTTTTATGCTTCATCACAATGTGCCGAACCCATTTAATCCGATGACGTCAATTCGTTATGATGTGCGGGCGAGTGGAGGACGCGTGACGCTCAAAGTTTTTGATGCGAGTGGGCGACTGGTCAGGACACTTGTCAATGATGTGGAATCGCCGGGTCAAAACACGGCAATCTGGTATGGAAGAAATGACAACGGTCAGAACGTTGCTTCCGGTGTGTATTTCTACCGGATGACAGCCCCCGATTTTGAGAAGACATACAAGATGGTGTTACTGCGATGATATGGATCCGGAATCTGCAGGTGCAGCATTCTGGGCAGCGGGACTGAGGTCCATAATCAATGAAGCCAACAGCAGGCTGAAAAGATATGACCATCCGGACTTGATCATTGATTTATCCTTTCCCTAGTTTGCCTGCTTTTTCCAGCTCATCGGCCACATACTCGAGGCCCAGCGCCTCCAGGGTCTCTCGGGTGGGGTAACCGGTGGCTGTGTCCCAACCCTGGAGACGGTAGAATCGTGTTTTGAACTCATCGAATTTGTCTCTGTCCAGCGTTCTCTGGGAATAAGCATAGTAATCCCATTTCCCATTCTCTTTACCTGGCATATATGCGTTGGGGACATCTGCTTGGAATAGCGGTCGCTTCTCATATACGTTGTCAACGAAATGAACCATATCCCTATGACGGCCTTGAAGGGTCCAGATGGCATGATCCAGATTCCAGATCTTACGGCCGAGATTCATCCCATCCTCGAAGGAAAAGATCTCTCCCGTTACCGCTTTTACATATCTTAATTCAGCAATACCGGTTGCCCCCACATAATCAGGCCTTTGAATATTTACAAAATCGGGCCAACGAGCATCGCAGAAAAGCATGGATTGTTTCCAGAATCGGGTGTAATACCGCTGCCAGGAGACCATTTTAGCCATGTGTTCGGAATAAATGTTACTCTCACTGAAATCGAGCATATCAAGATCACCCTGAAAGGGAATCATTTTGTCGGTTACGATTCTCACCACTTCTTTGGCTGTCAAACTGGGTTCTCTACCTGAGCTTTTAGCACTGGTAGCCTCCCATTTAATCCAGTCAAATTCGTGCTCGTTGATGTCCCTGTCGCCCAATAACGTGCCGTAGCCCCAGTAAACCTGGGCTCTTGGCTCCTTGTGTATCGGTATGCCCCAGTAGGGGAACGCAAGAATACCGCTATCCAGATCCTGTTTTCTTCTTCCCCATTTCTCGGCTGCCCTGACAAATCCGTCAGAAATATCCCTGCCGAACTGGCTTTCATTGCCTTTGCCATCGTTGCCATATGCGACCATCTTCACAAATTGCTCAATAAACTCCTTACTGCCATACCTGCTGAAATCGAGAGGGCAATCAGGGATTTTAGCTGTCTTCAACTGACCGCTTTGCCGAAGAGTATGGATATATAAGAGACCGTAGATCATTTCCACCGCATTGAGGCCGTATCGATTGATCAGATCACTGGCTAATCGCTGGATATCGAGGTTTCTGGCATCCCAGTAGAAAACGGAAGCAAAGCATGAAGCTTCATTCCCTGCGGCGTCTTTGTATCTGGCCCGGCATCCAGAATGGCAGCCCATACAAGCCTGGGGTCTTTGGTCAATTCTCGGGCGGCCTTTTGCCCAAAATAAGATAGGAACAGGTGGGCTCTTGAATTGAAAGGAACCCCAGGTTTCTTTCAAATGATTAAGATCGAAAGCGTAATTTTCCTTCTGCCATAGTCGGGTTGCCATGAGCATTTTGGGATCATGGATTTCCACCTGCCCGGTTCCGATCACGCTGATGGCTTTGAGGTTTTTTGACCCAAAGACAGCCCCGAATCCACCCTGTCCCGCGGCATTACTGGCATCGTGTATCAGGCAGGCAATCCGGCTCCGATTCTCTCCGGCTGGTCCAATGGCAACCACCGCTGGACGCTGAGTTGTCATACCACTCTCTTTCCCGGCAGGGCTGCTCCAGTCATCGGATTTGCCGCCTGAGAGAACATAATCCCATATGGTTTCCTGGCAATCCCATGTTTCCTTGCCCCAAAGCGATAGCGGAGCACAGTCTCTTATTCGAACATCGCCGTCTCTAATGTCGATCCAGACCGGTTTATCCGCTTTCCCCTGGATAACAATCCCATCCCACCCGGCAAACTTAAGCATGCCTGAAAATCTGCCGCCAAGATTGCTTCGTGTAAACCAGCCGATAGGATAGGATTGAACCCCGATTCCCTGTACCTCTGTTCTGCCTGAAGCTGCGGGTACCAGGGTTGCGGATAGCGGAGAAGTCATCATGGTAACGACATTGGCAGGGTGAAAGCCATCAATTGTTTTGTCTTTGACCAGGTCAAAAAAGATGGCCGAGCCCATACCGTGTCCCCCCATCCAATGCTGGTATTTGCTGGTAGGTATAGTGCCGACTTTATGTTCAGTTAAATTCAATCTTAGTATTTTTCCTGCATAACCCTTCATTGGGTATTCCTCCCGATTGATCTATTTACCTGGTTGGGTAGCCAAGCTTTCCCCAATTCCGATCCCGCAAGTCCACTTTGTACCCATCGTCTCCTTCTTGCTTGGGGATTTTCTTTGTAAACTTGATGGCGCCTACGGGACATACCGCAACACAGGCTTGTTTCCCATCAGGTCCTCCGCCTGCTTCATCCCAATGAAAAGGGGCATTGGCACACAGATCGCATTTTCGACTCCTGTCCTCACCGTCATAATCTTTATCGGCTGCGAGAGCCGCTCTGCTCGGTGCATAAGGGCAAGCATCATAACAGGCGCCGCAGCCAATGCAATTTTCTTTATCCACCATTCTCACGTTGCCATACTTAGCATTTGGTTTCAATGCACCTGTAGGACATACCTTCACACAAGCGGGCTCCACGCATTGCCGGCATTGCTCGATAGTCAAATCGACTGGAAAGGACTCGAGAGAATTTTGCATTATCTGGATTCTAGCGAGAGATAGGCTCTCCACTCCTTCATGAACTAAAGAACAGGCGAGCATACAACTTGCGCATCCCTGGCATTTCTTTATATCCACCAGGAGATACCCATCTGAGGGTGGAATCTCATCTGCCGCAGAAAGATTCCATCCAGTCCCTGCCACCAAAACAATAGTTCCAGTGACCTTTATGAAATGCCGGCGAGTAATTTTTGTGTTCTTTCCCTTTTGACTATTCATTGAACTACCTCACGTTGTTTGAGTTGCAAAGCAAAAGAGTTTTCCATAACGTATTCCTTGCTGGTGATGCAATACACCTTGGACTCTGTTCGAATGAAGAGTTGCCTCGATATGCGTTTGTTATCAAAAATTGCGTAACATTCACCACAAACCATTCTTTGAATCTATAGTAGCGATACATCGTGCTTCTTGTCAGACTCGATGGGAGAGGTTTAATCCCAAGCTAATGGATACTCCGATGTATGATTATAGCACGGAAGGGATGGTCCAAGAACAAGCCAACCAACCCCGAGAGGGTGGTTCGAGAGATCAAACGCAAAACCCACCGCGCCAGCCTTCCGATCCGGCTTCACATCACCGCGGCGTCGAACGAGACCACTAACTGCAAGGCTTCCTCGATCTGTTCCAAGCACCGGGGGACGAGGCTCACGGTGTCGTCGTGCATGAACTTCTTCTTGAATATAATGGTGCGCCGCACCGACATCGCCGACGCGTCCTGAATCACGTCCTCATGGATACTGCACACGGGATTGTCGAGAGCCTGGATGCTCGAGGCGTCGTCCACGAGCCGCAAAGGGTCACCCTTCAGCCGCACTTCGATCTGCACCTTCATCGGAAAATCCACCACGAACAGACGGCCGATCTGAAGCGTCCGCCAGTATCTCACCGGTAGGAACGGTACTTCCCATGAGAGCGTTCCGATGACATTGCGGTTCTTACCTAGGGGCACCAGAGGGCCGCGCGAGTGCTGCCCGGACACATGGAACTCGCTGGAGATGCTCGTATCCATTTCCCTCGAATAGCCGAGCACGTTGGACGAGGGAAGGAACTCCCGCAAAGCCTCCTGGCCCGCCTGCTGCTGGTCGTCCAGCGACAGCGACATCATTTTCCATCGTTCGTCGGCGAGTCGCGCACTCTGACCACGGGCCCGGAACCTGAAGCGACCGCACAGGCAGCCATCGCGGCAGACGTCGAACACCTCCGAGATCTCTAGGGCATTGATTTCCGGCGAGTCGACCGGGATAGTGATGATGGTTCCCTCATTGTCGAGCACGAGCGCTTGCATCCCCTGGCACCAGGCCGGTGCTGAGCCGAAGGTTGACAATGGATTGGCGGCATCGAGATAGATCCATCGCTCATCGACCTTCACTCGCAAGAAGACATGATCGAACTGATCGGCGGGCGCGTTATCGACCAAGACGCCGTTCTTCGTCGAGATGGCCACGAACTCGTGCGGCAAGTTCAGGCGTCGGCAGGCGAGTGCCAGCAGGTAGGATTTGTCGTTGCAGTTACCAACACCCGCCTCGATGATCCGTCGGGCCCTGTCGGTCTGACCGATGAGCCCGAGGCCCGATCGGATCGACGCGTACTTGAGCTTGTCCCTGATCCAGTAAAAGGCACTTTCGAGGGCCGATAGCTGCTCGTCCGTTCCCTCGATCAGCGGGCCGAGCGGTTCGGGAAGCTCGTCCTGGGCCGGTAGTGTACCGAAATTCGACTTCAACGCCTCGCGCGCGACATCTTGCCATCCGATCCCGTCCGAGGCGCATATCACCACTGGATTGAGATAGTTGTTCTCGAACAGGAAGCCGGTTCGTCTGGCGGGGACGAAACGTTCGGACTGAAATACGACGACGTCTTTGCCGTCTACCACAGTACGGTTCTCCGCGATATCGCTGTTTCGTACCGAGAATCGGATCCGCTGTCCTGCTGGTGCCACGAACTCCGCCTGCGCCCGGAAAGTCGGGAAGAAGCTGTCGAACAGCGACGTGAGAATGAAGACATTTGGTGCTCCATCTATCTGACGATCCTTGCAGAGCAGGTGATAGGTCCAGTCGATCACGTCGCCGGGTGCGAGATCCGGCAGGATCCAGTGGCCGGCCTTCTCGTCCTCGACCGTGATGAGGATGTTCTTGCTCTCGTGGTCGCTGATCGTGAAGTGGTCGCGCGGAACCTCCTCGGCCTCGCCGTCTGCGTGGATGATCCGCATGCCGGTGAAGAGGATAAACTCGGTAGCCGTAGAAAACGCGAAGGCGAGATGGCGCAGCATGCGAGCCGCCGCCGGGCGGCGAATCTCGATCAGATGATGACACTTCCTGAGGTGGCAGTTGTCCAATCCGAGCACGAACTGCTGGCGCCTCTCGATCACTAGGAGCCCGTGATGGCCACCGAGAGGCCACTGCCGGGCCTGTTCCTGGAGCGCACGTATCTCTTCGATGCTATGAGGCTTGCGGACACGCTGCACGCTGCGGTACTTCTCCGAACATAACTCGATATTACCGCGCGACACGGCTTCCAGGGCGTAGCGTTCCGCCTTGTCGATTTCGCCCCGTTGCCGGTACCACTCGGAAAACCAGTAAGAGATCGTTGGATTCTCCGTATTGTACTCTTCGTACCGGTGCAGCTGCTCGATGGCCATGTCGACCTCGCCGACACTGGCCCAGTTGTGGGCAGCCAGCACTATTCTCAGATCCTCTTGGTTGCTGCCGACTACTTTGACATTGACCCGGTAGTCGAAGTCCGGAGGAGGGTTCTTGAGCCGCAGCAGGACCCGGGTTGTGGGGATACGGCTGGCCGGAGTGACCAGTACCCGCAGAATGTCTCCCTCTCGCTGGCGCTGGATTTCGAACTGCATAAATTCGAGCTTGTCACCCCGACCATATGCTAATCGATCGATGTGGATCAGCTCGGTGGTGAGGAACGCAAGTTCGAAGAGGGCCGGCGATCGTTCTACGAAAAAGGTGAGAACGATCTCCTGGGTCTCAGCAGCGTACCGGCACTCCCATTCGAACTCGTAGCCATCACGCGTCCGCCAACGGTTGGCAAGCTTGCGGCCCAGCCGTGATAGGAATGGAAGGTTGGCTTGCTGGTATTCCATATCGGGCACTCGCTCGCAATATCGGCCTGTCGGTGTATCGGGATCCGCACCGGCCGGCTGCAGGGCGCGATGTCACCCGGAACCAGTGTACTACTCCCTGATTAATTGGTCCAGTGCAGCCGGGGGACCGCTGCGCGACCTCCCGTGGGCCGGCAGCGCCGAGAAACGAGCTCTAATCTTGACCGGGAGCTTCCGTTGACTCCGAACGTGATTCTGTTTCTTACGTGGAAACGCTAAAGATGACCAAGGCCAGCAGGGCGGAGCGATCGATGAGGCTGTCGCGGACGATGTATTCATTTGGCGAACGGGCATCTCCCCCCAGCGGACCGAAGCCACCAAGGACGGGGACATTTTCAGGAACATGGCAGATATCCGCGGGGAAGTCCCGGTGAACCGCTTCGATGCGCACCTCTTGTTTTTTCGCAAGCTGCTGCACCGTATCGAATAGCCTGAGATTCGCTTTGGTCGCGGCCACCGGCGGCCGACGCGCACCAAATCGCACCTGAACTTGTAAGGCGCCGTTCGTACCCTTTTCAGCAATCTTTCGCACTTCGCGGTCCAGTTCGGCACCTTGATCTTTTGACATAAAACACGCGGTAATGGTAGCCGTTCCATGATCGGGAATCCGGCCTGCGTTTGTACAAGCAGAGGAGGAGTTGATGATGATCCTGATACCCTTTTTCTCAGAAGTCAGCTTCTTCAAGGCGAGAATCTTTTGGGATAGTGCTGAGGCCACGTCCGGGGCTTTCTGATTCTTATGGTTCTTGTTGTTGGTCATTTCGAAAAGGTATTCCTGGGCACCTGCGCAAGAGGTAACGATTCCACCGGACAGGTCGCCGTATTTCGTTCCTACTACGCATCCAGAACGAAGTGCTATTTCGGCTATCAGCTTTTTGCTGAAGCGGCCCCCCGTGCAATCATCAGCGGTAAGCAGGACGCCGCATCGAATGTTTCTCAGCACGCGGGAGAAGCGCAGGGCCTGCAGAGCAGCCAAGATGACGGCGATACCACCTTTGCTCTCTGCAACTCCCGATCCCATGATGCGCCCCCGTTCTTCATGAAAGGGTGCATGGCTCCGATAGTCGTGTATAGTATCCAGGTGTCCGAGAAGCAGGATATCGTTTCGTTCTTCGAGGTGGTTGGTGAAATACAGAATATTGCCGGTCTCTGTTTGGGGAAAAACCTGCCGCTGAAAGCCAAGATGTTGAAAGCGGCCGGAAATCCAATTGCCAAGCGTATTCACGCCTTCGATGTTGTTCGTATGGGAGCTGATGCCCACCATATGCTCGAGAGAGTCGACAATAGTAGTAAGATGGCTGCGCAAGTAACTGCGAACCCGCACATGCAGCGGCTGTGCATTTTTGGCTGGCTTGTCCTCCTTTTCCTCAGCTATCAAGTGGGAGGATCCGAAATAGCGGACCGCCGCAACATCCAGCATCCGGTTCACCAAGGCTGTAAAGTCCAGTCCGGCAACGTCTGCGGCATGAACGAAGGATCCGGTCAAGTTCAGGCTGGCCATGGAATTGATCTCCAGAATGTAAAGGTGTCCTTTCGGATCCATGCGAAAATCAACGCGCGCGAAATCGCATAGGCCAACGGCATTGAAAGCACTGGAAGCCAACTCGCGTAGTCTCCCGGCCAATTCGGGAGGAATGTCGGCCGGACAAATCTTGGGCCTGGGATGCTTCGATTTGTCCTCGTAAGTTTGAAAAGCATTGGGATCGCTGCCCAGGTCGATCTCGACAATGGGAAGGCTTTCAAGATTGGGTCCGTTTCCCATCAATCCAACGGCAAATTCCCGCCCCTGAATGAACTCTTCGACCAGAGCCTGTTGCTGAAATTCGCGGGTTATCAATTCGATCGCCTCACGCAACTCCTGTTCGTTCCAGGCGAGGCGCAATCCAAAGGACACGGCTTCCATTTTGGGTTTGACAATGACTGGATAGCGAAGGTTGTTGAACTTTGCTTCAGGACCTGCAACGAGCCAGAAGGCTGGTGTCGGCAGCTTGTGACGCATGAAGATGATCTTGGCCAGGACCTTGTCCAGGGCAATGGCGTGACCGGTGGGGCCGGAGCCAATGTAAGGGATTCCGAGCATTTCCAGCATGGCGGGGATATGAGTGTAGCGGCTCTGTCCTTGGATCCCGTAAGCCATGTTGAAGACCATCCCCGGACGTTCCCCCTTGACCACCCTCGGCATGAAGTTCTGCAGCTCGTCGATGACGTTCCTGTTTCCCTCGATGGTCCGAACGTTATGGCCTCCTTTCTCGAGGCCGGATGCCACGAGCTCCACGATTTTCGGATTGTAGCTTTCCTTGGTCCGCATGCCGAAAACGTTGATCACATCGGAGTCACTGATTTCGATCTTGTTGTAGATAACAGCAACCTTCATTGCGCTTGCCCTCTGCCCGTTTCGCCATTCAGGCGAATTGCAGGTGAAGTGCCAGTATGACCACGCTCGTTCAAATTGCCAGAAAAAAGTTCAGCACAACAATCAGAAATGCTTGTTCGCAAGACTTTCTAACAATAGAGCCAAGAGAGCAGTTCTCTGCTTCAAGCTCGGAACGTCGATGGATTCATCCGGCGTATGATCGTTCATGCCCACTGGACCCAAGCCGTCCAGAGTTGGAATGCCAGCCGAGCCGAAAAAGTTGGCGTCAGAGCTGCCTCTGCGGTGCTCTTGCTTGATATCGATACCGATACTTTTTCCGATTCTCTGAAGCTCGGATAATAATGCCCGTGTTCCATCGTGGAGCGGCATGGCCGGTCGAGAGTTCAGCACTTTGAACTCCGTTCGGCAACCCGGTTGGTGGGGCTCGGATGTTTTTCTATCGATTTCCTCGAGCAACGCTTCTCGATGATTTTCTTCCATCCAGCGCACGTCCAGGAGCGCAAAGGCGTGCGCGGGAACCGTCGACGGCCCCAAGCCTCCTTCTATTCTCCCCACGTTGATGCTGGTTCCGGGGAGGATTTCATTTAGAGATTCCAATGCGCATATTTTGTGCGCCAGTTCCAGGATGGCGCTCGTCTTCTCATGGGTGCCGGAGCCTACATGCCGCCCTTCGCCGAAGCAATCGAGCCGGGCGCCCAGTTTCCCATTGCGGGAAACAACCACTTCACCGCTTGGCCCCCCGCACTCGGCGACCAGGCAGGTCAGGGCGTTCTTCCTTTCCTGCTCGAGCAGAGACTGCGATGTGACGGAGCCGATTTCCTCGTCACTGCTCAAGACCAATGCCAAACTCAACTTGTCGAGCAATCCCACGGCTTTCAGCGCTTCCAAGGCGAAAACGATGACAGCCAGTCCCCCCTTCATGTCGGCGGTTCCCGGTCCTTTCAGGACGTTTCCCTCGAGGCTGCATTTCTGAAGGGGGTGGTCGGGTGGGAAAACGGTGTCCAGGTGGCCCAAGAGGTAGACGGCGTGCATCGGCGGCTTGTTCGTCAGTATGTGATGATTTCCAATTTCCCGCTGCTCGATGATTCGATGCGATGGCAGTATGCCTCCCAGGCGGTCCATCACATGCTCAGCAACTCTATCTGTCCCATTCTTGTTGCATGTGTAACTGTTCTGGTTGCAAATATCGATTACAAACTGGAGTTCTTCATCAGCGTGGGATTCCACGCAATCCACAATTTCTTCCGTTAGCCCGTTCACCACTAATTCCCGGTTCATAGCGCCAGCTCTGTCTGCCACAGAGCAAATCTAATCCAGAAGGGCCTGAGCTCACTTCGAGCACCGCGTGCTTAGCCGTACAGAGCATAATTCATTCCAGTTCAGAGACTTAGTTCTTTGCCTTGCAGACCGCCCTTATTTCGGTCGCAGTACTATCCAGCATTCTCGCCAGGAATTTCATCCTCGTACTCACACACATAACCTCCCCAGGTTCGAAATAGAACCTTTCCGTTCCGGTTGATGTTGAGCAAGTAGGTCGGAGCTAAGGGGGTTTTTCCCTTCCCCTCTGGAGCCGTGATGATAAAAGTGGGAACAGCCAAGCCCGAAGTGTAACCGCGAAGGTTTTCCATAATATTAAGACCGTCAGCAATCGGTGCCCGGAAATGCCGGATTCCCTGGAGTTTTTTACAGTTGAAAATATAGTAAGGGCGCACTCTGATCCGCAAGAGCTCGTGGACCAGCTTCTTCATCACGTTTTTGTCGTTGTTGATCCCCTTCAGCAAGACGGATTGATTTCCAACGAGCACGCCGGATCTGATCAGGCGATCCACTGCATTCTGGGCTTCGGGGGTGATTTCCTTTGGATGATTGAACTGAGTATTCAAGTAGACAGGATTGTGGCGGCTCAGCATCTCGCACAACTCCGGGGTAACGCGCTGGGGAAGAGTAGCAATCATGCGTGAGCCCAACCGCATGATCTCGATATGCGGAATCTTCTCCAGCTCGGAGAGAATCCAGTCCAGGTAATCATCGGAGAGTATCAACGCATCTCCTCCGGTGATCAGGACGTCGCGTATTTCGGGAGAATCCTTGATGTACTGGAGGGCGGCTTTCATTTCGTCCTTGGGGTAGATTCTATCCACCGTGTCGATGTCTTTTTTCCGGAGGCAATGACGACAAAACACACTGCATATATTCGTGGCGTTGATGATCAAACGATCCGCATAAAGCCGGGTAATCAGTGGGGCCGGTGAGTTATATATAATGGCATAGGGGTCTTCGATCTCTTTCTTATCCAGATATTCCAAGATCGTGGGAACAACCTGCTTGCGGATTGGGCAATCCCTGTCTTCGGGATCCATTAGGCTCGCGAAGTAAGGAGAAATGGACCATCGATATTGGGTGCCGGTTTTTTCGATCTCCTGGAGCTCTTCGTCTGTCAGTTGGATAATCTTAGAGAGAATCGCCGTGTCGCGAATTGCGTTCTTGAAATGCCAATTCCAATCGTCCCATTCACGCTCGTTTCCTCCAAGGACTTTGAGTATCCGCTTCCGATTCATCTGGATTTGCTCCTGCTGATTGAAGCCGGTGGGGATTGTATCTCTGATTTCCAGATAGTCCGAAACCATTTCAACGTACGCCTTGGCCCGCTCTCGTGCGATTTCCCTGTTTTCCTCAGGAACATACATGGGATGACTTGGATCGGTGATGGACATCTTCATTACCTCCGCGTTGAGGCCTCAACATGAGCGAAGCAAGGGTTTGGAGCTTCGATCGGTGAGATGGGTGTGTGCGCAAAAGAACGGGTTGGACTAGATCCGGAATCGGGGAGATCTCGTTCAGAAATGGCGTTGAAATTGCTCTTAATCTCAATCATTGCCTTTTAAATTATATTTTGCCAATCCCCGACCTGTCAAATGCAAACTCCGTCCCTTGAATGTCTTAGTTTCGAAAGAGAGGAAGATTTGACCATATATCGTTTGCAGGAAATGAATTATAGTGATAATCATAAGCTAAGTCCTTTATTGAGATTCTATCAGCTGCAACCGGGCGATGTGGGATTCGGAGACCGTGACCTCATTGGGGGGGGAGCCCGGGAGGGGGACTCTGCACAAACTCCTCGTCCACCATTTGACAGTTGGTGGCCGGGATGTTCAAATTATAAGCAAGCTACTCAGCATAGGGTGGGCGATCTCCCGAGAATGATTTCAGAGAGGAATCGGAGTCATGCCCCGGCGCGTATCGAAAAAACATCACACGTTTTCTCTAGAGCTTCTAAAAGAGGTGGCAGGCGAAGTGTTCCGTGTGCTCTCTCGGGCGCGCACGGTGAACGTAGCGAGAGAGCGCCTCATTAATATGGTTTCCACCTGGCAGCTCGATATTTCCCAGCGGCAGATAGTTGAGGGGCACGTGGTTCGCATCCGGGATTGCGCCCGGGCCCTCCGAAGTATCTTGTCCTACCATGCCGAGGAGCTTTCGGGCTTTAGCGTCATGGGCGCTCTCTATGACATTGCGCACAACAAGCCGGATCCAGAGCTGAAAGAAGGCTTCTTCGCGGAGATGATCCATCTTTTTTTGGGCGTTCAAGGGAAGGCGAAAGTGCTCGCACCTGGTGACTATCTGATTTCGGACAAACTGTCTGGAAGGGATGCCGCCATTGCCCGTTCGAGAGAATTGGACAAGCTCTGGGAAAATGTAGACAGGTTTTTGCACCGGTATCCCCATGGGCTCATGGAAGAGACCATCGCTCGCCGCATTGCTAATAGGCAAAAAATTCTTTCTGTCCTCAGTGCCAAAGATGAGGATTGGTACGACTGGCGCTGGCAGCTCCGGAATGTCGTGAAGGATCCCGGAATGCTCGCGAAATACATCCCCGTGGGTCGTCGGGAACTCGAGTCATTGGAGCGGGCAAAGGCTTTCAATTTAGCTTTCGGAGTTACGCCATATTACTTATCTCTTATGGACCAGAAGCAAAAGGGGAGGGACCACTCCGTTCGGGCTCAGGTCATTCCGCCAAAAACCTATGTGCAGCGGATGAGAGAAGGGAAACTAAGGCAAGAATGTTCGCTGGACTTCATGCTGGAAATCGATACGTCGCCCATTGATCTGGTAACGAGACGTTACCCCGGCATTGTCATCTTGAAGCCGTATAACACTTGTCCGCAGATCTGTGTGTATTGCCAGAGAAACTGGGAAATCCAGGGTGTACTGGCCGACGACGCATTGGCCCCGAGGAAAAAGATTCGGGAAGCCGTTGAATGGATTCGAGCGCACCCAGCCATCCGGGAGGTTCTTATCACCGGTGGCGATCCAATGGCCATGCATGACGAGGATCTGCAATGGGTGCTGGAGGAAGTCGCCAGCGTGCCCACTGTGGAAAGGATACGAATTGGAACGAGAACGCTCGTTACAATGCCCATGCGGTTTACACCTGAGGTAGTGAGCTTTCTCGAAAGCCTGCACGTTCCCCTAAAGCGCGATATATGCGTGGTTACTCATGTGCAGCATCCTTATGAAGTCACACTAGAAATGCATCAAGCCGTGGATCGATTGAGGAACGCCCGGATACCCATATACAATCAAAACGTATTCACCTTCTACGTTTCGCGGCGCTTCGAAGCATCCTGCCTGAGGATTCTGCTCAAACGGATTGGGATTGATCCATACTATACGTTTAACACAAAGGGAAAGGAAGAGACCGCTGAGTACCGGGTTCCCATAGCGCGGCTCTTGCAGGAACAGAAAGAGGAAGCCCGTCTTCTTCCAGGCCTCGTTCGAACCGACGAGACCGTTTACAATGTGCCTGGCTTGGGGAAGAACTACTTGCGGGCCATCCAGCACCGGCAGCTTCTCTCGATTCTCCCCGATGGCTCGAGAGTATACGAATTTCACCCATGGGAGAAGAATATCGCTGGGCAGAAGACCTATGTAAGCGTGGATGTCCCAATCCTCGATTATTTGAGAAGGTTGAAGGAATTCGGTGAGGACGTCGACGATTACGAAACCATCTGGTATTACTTTTAGCCTGCTTTGCTGACCTGCCTCATCTAGTTATATTACATTCTAAGTTAGTTATTCCGTAATCCCCCGACTATTTCAAACGGACAAGGCTTGCACGGGCTCAACGGCTTCCGGTACGGACGGAGCCGATGAGTTGATTTCCGGTGGATTCCAAGTTAATATTTGACTCTATACGTCTATAACTTAGGAGGAAAAGAATGAACCTGGACGAAGCGATCCGAACAGCACTGGATTACGAGGGCAGGGTGCATAGAACGTATCAAGAAGCGATGGAGAAAGCCACGAGCGAGCCCGGCAAGCGAGTGTTCAAAGCACTTTGCGACGAGGAAATGGGCCACATCAAGTACCTCCGCGAACGTCTCGATGAGTGGCAGCAAACGGGCAGAATCAACGTTAAGCAGCTTGGGACAGCCGTCCCTTCGCGCGAGGCAATCTCGCAGAGCGTAGAAAAGCTCCAGGGAACGGTGTCAGGCGATGAGAGCAGTAAGCACGACACGGAACTCGAGATGCTCAAAAGGGCTCTGGACGTGGAAACCGAAACGAGTAGCTTCTATAAAGAAATGGTCAGGACACTCGATGCAGACGGGCAGAAGATGTTTGCACGTTTCGTGGAAATCGAGGAAGGGCACCAGGCCATCGTTCAAGCCGAGATCGACTGTCTGAGCGGCTCAGGATTCTGGTTCGATACGCAGGAATTCAGCCTGGAATTGTGAGACGAATAATTATTCCGGTATCATAGCCTGCAGGAGCGTGCTGAGAATCAGCCAGCCAGTTAGATAATCTTGCCTTTCTTCATCGTCCTGCACAAGAAATTCGTATGCCAGCGGTTCAGCCGCCTCCCTCCGCATCGTATTTTTCATTTGCGAATATTCTGGAATGAATTTTGAGCTGGACAAAATGCGTCTTCACTGAGTATGAAGTATCACGCAGCCCGGTCTCAGAGGACCGGCTTTCAGTATGCATTTCATGTTAGACATTCAAAAAGTTACGAATTAAAGGAGCGTCTATAATGATGAACGAGGTAACATCTCAAGTTATTCTATTCGCAATTCTCATTTTCGTCGCTAGAGTTGCCGATGTAACGCTGGGGACGATGAGAATTGCTTTTATCTCGCGAGGCCAGAGATTCATCGCGCCAATAATTGGATTCTTTGAAATGCTGATATGGCTTCTGGCGATTCGTCAAATCATAACGAATCTCACCAATGTTGCATATTATTTCAGTTACGCTGGGGGTTTTGCTGCGGGTATCTTTGTCGGTCTTTATATCGAGGAAAAGATGGCAATTGGAAGTCGTATCATCAGAGTAATTACAAAAAAAGATGCGACCGATCTGATCCAGTCTCTCTCGGAGACCGGATATGGAGTCACGAGCATCGACGCCAAGGGAAACGAAGGCCCCGTACACCTGATTTTCAGTGTGATCAAAAGGCATGACCTGCCGGATTACATACGGATGATTCAGAAAAATAATCCTAAGGCTTTTTATTCGATTGAAGATGTGCGGTTTGTTAGTGAAGGAGTTTTCCCGGCACGCGAATCGTTCATCGGTCGGAGCAAGCTATCGCTGTACAGGATGTTTGCGAAATTCAGATAATGCTATACGGTGGTGGGCTACAGCGGCTTTGGATGCGGCGAATGGGGCTAAAAGCGTCAATCGGGACTCAACCACCTCTTTTACGAATCTGGATGGGTACCGTTCTTCGGAGGAGTTCTAATTGGCATCGAATCTAGTCTCCTGGCGAGAATTTTTTTCTGATGAGAAGATGCACTCGCGGGAAGCTCGCCGGAACGATCCAGCCTTCTGGACAGCAGTGTCTTCGAATGGGGTCGTCACGACGGTAAACTATCGTGCAACTGCAGCAGGCGCGGAGATCTTGTCAAATGGGGGAAATGCCGTTGACGCCGCCGCAGCTGCTGCGTTTGCCCTCGGCGTTGTCGATCCGGCCAGTTCCGGGTTGGGCGGGATGGCGATGATGTTGATCCATTTGTCGAACAACAATAAAACGGTTGTGCTGGATGGGGCCTGTCCCGCACCGTTGAATGCATCACCCAAGGTTGTTGCCGCATCCCTGCGCTACTCGGGGTACCGCGCTGTTGCCGTGCCTACCAACGTGGCTGTTCTCAATTACGCCCTCCAGCATTACGGCCGCTTGTCGCGTTCCGAGATACTGGCTCCAGCAATAAGTTTTGCTGAAGAGGGGTATCCCCTAACCGCACACCATCTTCGAATCACAAAAACTTATCAAAAACAGTTAGCGAGAAATACAGGCGCATCTTTTTTCTTGGATGCTGATCTCAATCCGTTTCCTGAAAGTACGGTTTTCCGTCAGCCAGTGCTTGCAAAAACCCTACGCCGCTTGGAGCAGGAAGGTTTTGAGGATTTCTATACCGGGGAAATTGCCCGATGCATTGTTGAGGATATGGAGAAAAATGGTGGCTTTTTATGCGTAAAGGATCTGAAAGATGTCCCCTGGCCGACAGTAACAGATCCACTGGTTGGGACTTTCAGCGATATGACTGTTCACACATTGCCTCATCCAGGAGGGGGACTTGTCCTTCTCGAAATGCTGCATCTCTTCGACGAATTGATGCCGGCAGGTTTTGATCCCAACTCACCCGAGGCTGCCGTATTAATCGCCGGTATCATCAAGCGAGTGCGGCGGGATCGAAGACGGTATCGTTTGGCTGGAGGCGTGGGTGTCGATGAAAGCAACTTCCCAGATTTAGCAAGTCGTGAATATGCAAAGCAGGCGGCTTTAGAGGTTCTCGACGACTTGAAGATCGACGGCGAGACGACACACTTATGCGTGATGGATCGAGATCTAAATGTCGTATCCATGACCCAGTCGATCGAGCGGAGCTTCGGAGCAAAAGTCGTTACGAGCAATCTGGGATTTTTGTACAACGGGTATATGCGAACATTTAAGGTTAAAAACAAAAAGCATCCCTTCTATCTTCGTCCGGGGGCTAGAGCAAGATCAAACGCTGCGCCATCCATATTATTCAAGGGAAAGGAGCCGCGCATCGCAGTTGGATCAACGGGATCCGAACGATTAGCGTCCGGCGTTTTTCAGGTCCTGGTTCGATTGCAGAGCCAGACGCCCTTCGAATCTGTGAGTGCCCCGCGTCTCCACTGCACTCCGGAAGGCGATGTGCACTTGGAAGCGGAACGGTTCTCGGCGTCTACGGTTGCAATGCTTGAAGGACACGGATTTCGAATTCATCCTCTGGAAGCCTGGTCTTTTAAAGCGGGCGGGCTGCAATTGGCAGTCTATGATGGAAAAGCATTCACTGGCGTCGGTGAGCCGAGGCGAGATGGTGCGGCCGCCGGGCCAATATGCTCCTGAGCAGATATCAAAAAGCAAACTGTTATCTCTGCAACACCACAGTTGAGATGTCCGCAGCGCTCGGGTGATCCGGTCAATGGCTCGAGGCTAATCCTTGTTTTCGACAAACGCAGCGATTACTTCCCGGGCGCGTGTTTCGTCTTCTTCACGCACGAGAATCTTCACCTCCGCCAGCCCGTCCACTGTGATGCCGTGGGTGAGGCGGACGGATTCGCCGCTCAGCATCGACTCAATGCCGTCGCCTTCGAGGACCGAGCGGATGATTTGCGCTTCAGTTTCGCCCTGCGCCTTCCATACCTCAACCAGCTTGATATTGGGATCGCCCTTCCGGGGCCCTTTGCGGGATTTTTCCATGGGTTTCCTATTCGGTATGCTCCAGATGTGGAGCCTTATCGGGGCCTCGTTCCTTCGGGACTTCTACGGGACTATTGCTTGAGCTTATCACCGAAGAGATCACGAAACTTCAGGAGCTTGGGCACGATCACGGCCCGGCAGTATCCCGCTTCGGGATTCCGTTTGAAGTATTCCTGGTGATACTCTTCCGCTTCGTAGAAGGCCCTCAATGGAACGAGCTCTGTAACGACGCGTCGATCCCAGATTCCGGAAGCATCCAACTCCTTTATCTTCCTTTCAGCGATCTCTTTCTGTCGTTCGTCATGATAAAAGATCACGGACCGGTACTGAGATCCAACGTCGGCACCTTGTCGATTGGGCGTTGTCGGATCATGGATGCTGAAGAATACGTCCAGTATCTCATCGTACCCAATCACACCGGGATCGTATCTGATTTGCACGACTTCGGCGTGGCCGGTCGCGCTCGTGCAGACAGCTTCGTACGACGGATTCTTTACCGTGCCACCCGAATACCCAGATACCGCGCTGTTCACGCCCTCCACTTCTTCGAAGACCGCCTCGAGACACCAGAAACATCCGCCGCCGAGCGTAGCGATCTCTGTTTCGCGGGTTGGTTTTTCCACTGACTTCGGCTGATCGCTCATCTGCAGCCCCCTTGAGATTACCGCCTGGCTTGAGGTGGTTTGACCAAGAATCAATATCACTATGAGGCTCAATTTCCACATTTTCGTAACACTCCTTTTGAGGCCGACGATTCGAAGACGGCGAGGTAGAAGATTTTCCTCTTCCAGCACTGAACATCACCCTGTCGGCAGTTCAATTATGTCCCTTCATACTTTGTTTTCAATAGGTTATGCACCTTCGATTCCACCCCACCATGAAGATAATATTAGGTGGCTGCCAGAAGAGCTAGTATAATATATCTGCATCGGCCAGGTGCCAGCATATCGAATCCACTCCCCAAGCAGAGAGGCAGTCCCCGCATGCAGTTGTTACTCATCAATCCGAAGTTCCCCGAGAGTTTCTGGAGTCTCAAATGGGCGGTCGACACATTTCTGCCGGGAGTGAGAACTGTCAATCCTCCTCTGGGTCTTGCAACGCTGGCCGCTCTTTGTCCCTCCGATTGGGAAATCGAAATCATAGACGAGAATACGCAGTCCGTGCCTCTGGAACCGGGAGTGGATATCATCGGCGTTTGCGGTATGGGAGTGCAATTCGCTCGTCAGAAGGAGCTGCTCACGTATTACAAGAATAAGGGATACTTCGTGGTGGCAGGCGGGAGCTATGCCTCTCTGTGCCCGGAGTCGTACGAATCGCTGGCAGATACGGTCGTGGCCGGCGAAGCCGAGTATATCTGGAAAGAATTCTGTCGGGATTATCAATCCGGGTCGCCCAAGAAGCTTTACCACGAGACCAGCGTCGTATCCCTCAGCGACTCGCCGGTTCCCCGTTTCGATCTCCTGAATCCAAAGCACTACATGCAGATGAGCATGCAGTTTTCCAGGGGATGCCCCTACCGGTGTGAGTTCTGTGACATCATCGTCATGTTCGGACGCCGTCCCCGTACAAAGTCTCTCGAACAAATTGGCGCGGAATTGGATGAGCTCCGCAAGCTGAACGCGCGCGATGTGTTTTTTGTGGATGATAATCTGACCGGAAACGTCAAGGTCGCCAAGGAGCTGCTCAGATTTCTCAGGGATTACCAGAAGGATCATGGTTACGCCTTCCATTTTGGCACGGAAGCATCATTGAACATCGCCGATGACGATGAGCTGCTACAACTCTTTCGAGAGGCCAACTTCGAATGGATATTCGTTGGAATAGAGTCCCCCAACGAAGACAGTCTGAGGGAAACGGGAAAGCTCCAGAATACCCGGCGCGATATGCTTTCCTCAGTGCGGAAAATATATTCCCACGGCATCGATGTGCTCGGGGGATTCATTATCGGATTCGATAGCGATACAGAAGAGATATTCGATGAACAGTACCGGTTTATAGTAGAGTCGGGGATTCAAGCGGCGATGATTGGACTTCTCGTGGCGATCGAGAAAACGCCCCTTTACGAACGGTTGGAAAAAGAATGTCGCCTGATTCCTGATGCGGCCAATTTGGATAACTTGAAGCTCGCTACAAACGTCATACCAAAGAACATGGCTTATGGCGAAATGATAAACGGATACCTCGCCCTCTATCACAGATTGCTCGACTACGGAGTTATTTCAAAACGGATCCGTAACAAAGTTCGTTTTTTTACCAATCCACACAACCGAAACAGGAGATCCGTGGGAGAAAGTCTAAGTATCTTGGTTCGTCTCTTGCGCCATATCCTCAGACAGGCCGGCATCCCGGGATTGTATCATCTATTGCGTTCCTTCCCTCTGTTCAAGACGGGACTGACTGAGTTGGTGGTACACGATTGGGCGGTCGGGCTGTCGATGAGAGATTATGTCGATCGCCATTTCAATCGGGAATTCGAGAAAGAACGCCGGCTGGCTCGCAGCTATCTAGGAATGATCTCGCGAGCCCTGCAACGCTATCTTAGCCAGGGTTCTCTCAGAGTGGCTTTGAATGAGGTAAAAAACAGCCACTCGAATCTATTGTTCTCCATGAAGGGGAGGCTCGGCCGAGAGTTCTTTGTGGGTGCCGCCCAACAGCTCGAAAAAATGCTTCAAAATACGAGATCGTCCTTGACCATCAGGATCGAAGAATTCCATTCGGCCGAGCTTCATCTCCTGCAAAACATGTTGAATCGGCTTATGCGATATCGGGATCGAATCATCATCGCTGCCGACGAGAAGTCGAGGCGTATTATCGATATCGACTCCTCCATTTTTAATCTCGCAATGGGCGCCTGAAAGCGACCATGTCACCTTTGGGACCAGAATCACCTATCCGGCCGCGGCCTCGAGCATTGCTTCGGGGGCAGCTCAATAGCCCTTTACGGAATCCCCGGCTTGCGGTATAATAATATGGCTTGATGGGCAAGGGGCAGGCATTGAGGGGCACGTTATCCAAGGGGAGGCGATCATCCCAAGTGATGAAATCTCCCCATCTTTTTATACTCCAGCGCCCACGCGAGTGCCCGTTCGAGCCAGCATCCCCCCGTGCACGCAAATTTCTACGCTGGATACATAGGATAGCTAAAGAACCTGCTGTCTTGGTTATCCGGGGGATTGTGTCTGTCTATGCATTGTGGGCGAAAAGTTACTCTATTCATTCTGATTGTTCCTGCCTATCTGTTGACGATCAATCTCTCGATGAGCGTGTCCGAGTCGGTTGATCGCCTTGGCACGTTTATTACCGTTGCAGAATCGAACGCTAACGAAAGATCCGAAATATTCGCACTCGTTCTGTTGGCTCCCGTTCACTGTGATTGGCTCGGACGGATGTCCCGTATGAAGTCAATTTGTAAGGATGATCGTTTTATGTCCGGGTACAAACAAGAATCGCTTGTCCATTTCTAAAGGAGGACACACTCATGAAGCGGTTTTCTTCAATCTTCTGTGTCACGTTACTCGTCCTGGCTGCTGCGGCATCCCTGGTCCAAGCCACACAGATCCTATACCAAAGCCCGAAACAAATGGGGCGGGAATCCCCTCTCGTTGTCAAGGGTAAGGTGGCTACCTCTCGATCATTCTGGAATGAAAAGCGGACCAAGATTTTCACCGAAACCTTTGTCGATGTCGATGAAACGTACAAGGGTACGGGCGGTTCCACTGTGCGCATCATCCAGATCGGTGGTGTGGTTGGCAATGTTCGGATGCATGTACACGGCGCGCTCAGCTGGCGGCCGGGTGAAGAAGTGCTGCTTTTCCTGGAACCTTACGGTACCGAGGGATACAGGGTGTCGGGCTTTTCGCAGGGGAAGTTCGAAATTGAACGCGATCCCAAAACAGGTGAAGCATTCATCACCAGGCCCGCGCTGGAGGGCGTAGAGGTATTGGGAGCACCTGTGAGAGAGGGCGCCGCTCCAGTATCACGCACGGTAAAGATTCGTCTCGATCAATTTATCGAAGAGGCGCTGAATCGCCGGTAAGAGAAACAATTTATCGTTCACATAACACATGGGTGGATGAGGAAGGATGAAGGGTCATTGCCAAGAGTCTTAAATACGGAGTGCAGAAATAGGGAGCACCAAAATGAAAAAGCAATTATGGGAAATAAGCCTTTTGAGCGCCTTGATCATGCTATTCCTGGTCTTTCCCACGAGCAGTGCTGCACAGGAAACGTACTTCGAGGATTTTTCGACGAACAAATACAAAGATCCTCTGAACACAACGGCGCTGTGGGATACGACCACAGGAGAGCTGAAGCTATTTCCATTCCAGCCCACGCTCGCGGGGAGCTACATTACACCGGAGAGGGCCTTTGGCGTGGCCATCTCGGGTGACTACGCTTACGTTGCCGCTGCCGAGGCCGGTCTGCAGGTAATAGACATCAGCGATCCCACGGCTCCTTTGTATGCAGGGAGCTACGATACGCCGAGCGTTGCCCGGTGGGTGGCCATCTCGGGGGATTACGCCTACGTGGCGGATTGGGAGTCCGGTCTCCAGGTGATCGATATATCCGATCCTACTACACCCACACTTGCAGGGAGCTACGATACGCCAAGCCTTGGCTGGTGCGTGGCCATCTCGGGGGATTACGCCTACGTGGCGGATGCATATTCCGGTCTCCAGGTGATCGATATATCCGATCCCACCACACCCACACTTGCCGGGAGCTACGATACGCCGGCGTATGCCCGGTGCGTGGCCATCTCGGGGGAATACGCCTACGTGGCGGATGATTGGTCCGGTATGCATGTAATAAACATCAGCCATCCCACCACACCCACGCTTTCCGGGAGCTACGATACGCCGGGCAATGCCCGGTGCGTGGCCATCTCGGGGGATTACGCCTACGTGGCGGATTGGGGTTCGGGCTTGCAAGTGATAGATATCAGCGATTCCACGGCACCTTCGTTTGCGGGGAGCTTCAATCCGCCGGGCGATGACTTTGGCGTGGCCATCTCGGGGGATTACGCCTACGTGGCGTGTCAGGCTTCCGGTCTTCAAGTGTTAGATATCAGCGATCCCACCGCGCCTTCGTTTGTGGATGGCTGCGATACGCCGGGCGATGCCTATAGCGTGGTCGTCTCGGGGGATTACGCCTACGTGGGGGATTACGGTTCCGGTTTCCAGGTGATCAAGATCGCGGGCCCTCTCCCATCGCCCATTCTGGCAGGGAGCTATGTAGCTAACATACCGGTTGGATATGCGATCGACCTCGATGGCGACTATGCCTATATCGGCGATGTGTATGCAACTGGTGCCCTCAGAGTGATCGATATCAGCGACCCCACAAATCCCTTGCAGGCCGGACTTGGCGACATTGCCGTTAGATGTAATGATGTCGATATTTCCGGAAATTACGCTTATGTAGCGGGCGATGAGTCCGGCCTTGGCTCCGTTTCCAACTTTCGTGTATTCGATATCAGCTCGCCTACAAACCCGCTTCTTGTAGGGGGCCTTGATACGCCGGGTTTTGCCCGCGCGGTAGCGATTTCCGGTTATTATGCCTATGTGGCTGATGGCGACTCTGGTCTCAACGTGTTAGATATATCCATGCCCACCAGCCCCACAGGTGCTGGTGTGTTGGGACTTGCCGGCCAAGGTGTGACGATGTCTTCCTACGACGTTGCAATCTCTGGGGATTATGCTTTTGTGGCCGATGGTGATTTCGGCCTCAAGGTTATCTACATCGGCAGTCCCCCCATTCTCTCGTTGGTGGGAAGTTACGACACTCCGGGGTCCGCGAATGGAATCGCGATTGCCGGCGACTACGCCTATATAGCGGATTGGGACTTCGGCCTCCAGGTGATCGATATCACTACCCTTAGCGCTCCGACACTCGCGGGGAGCTACGACACTCCGGGCGTTGCTCATCGTGTCGAGATTGTTGGCGATTTCGCCTACATAGCCAACGAATATGCCTTGATCGTGATTGATATCAGCGATCCAACAGCCCCCACATTAGCGGGAGAAAAGATAACCGGTGCCGGTGCCTTCGACGTTGCTGTGGCGGGAGATTACGCCTACGTTGCCGAAGTTGCGCCAACAATGGACGATTATCCCGCACTCGAAATATTCCAAGTTCTTGACAGGACGTTCAATCATGTGGATACCCGCGCCCAATCCCTCACCTTGAACTCGCTGCCCGTGGTGGTCGGAAGCGTCAGACTTTCGACCCTACAAACGGACTCCATAATATGGGAAATGAGCCCGAACGGCGGTGCCGACTGGGAGGAAGTCGTCCCCGGCGGCGGTTGGCACAGCTTTGCAGCAACTGGGAATGATCTCCGGTGGCGGTCCGCGCACGTCTACAACGAAGTCGGTGTCAATCCCTCATGTGACACGCTGCGGATTGAATTGCAGTACGGTGACAGTGACGATGACGGTGTGCCCGATCTGGTCGATGCATGCCCCGACGAGGATGCGTCGTTCTTCGATCGCGATGGTGATGGATGCATCGACGATCCAATCGGCGCACGCCACATCGAGTACTGGGCGACGGATGATCTGCCTGTATCATACGTCATTCATGATGATGGAGCTCCGGGTATCACCGACGGCAGCGACTTTACCGCGATCCAAAACGCCATGAATACGTGGGCCGGCGTGTCGCGGGCCGATTTCACGGTGAGCTATGCCGGCACGACGCCGGTTAACGACGCCCAGGCGCTCGATTTTGTGAATCTGGTTACGTTTAACGACCCGGATTATGTCTTTGCCCCCACTGTTATCTCCGTTGGGCTAACGACGAGCTTTATTGAACCGACTATATTATATGGAGCACTCTACCGGCCCGGACAGATCGTGGATGCCGACGTGCTCTTCAATCCGATGCTGAGCTACGAGACGCCGATGCAGGGATCCGGCTACGATATCCAGGCGGCCATGACTCACTCCGCCGGTCACATAGCAGCTATCGCCAACTCCGCGATACAGAGCTCCACGATGTCCATTGTTTTTAGCCCTGAATGGAGCAGTCTCGAGCCGGATGATGAACTCACGCTGATCAAGGCGTACCCAACGTCTTCTGCTCTGGCCACAGCGAGCCGCCTGGGAGGCACTGTCTATGAACCCAACGGATCCACTCCGATCCCGGGCGCGGCGGTGTTCGCCATCGATGCCGGCACAGGTGATACGCTCATTTGCGAGTATACGATGCTCGACGGCACGTATCTCTTCTTCGACTTGCCGCCCGGGGACTACTATGTGAGCACTCATCCATTGGACGGCTCCTCGGCCATCGGGTATATGACGCCGTCCAATGTCAATACCATGGTCGATACCTCGGCTCAGACCGTGTTCCTTCCTGAATTCTGGTCCGTGTCCGAGACGAACTCCGATGATCCCACTCTCAAGGATGCGATAAACCTGCCTACTGCGGGCGACATTACGGGTATCGACATCATCACGAACGAGGATTTGTTGCCACCGGAGGTCATTTCCGTCACGCCCTATGATGGAGAAACCGAAGTTCCGCCAGGCACTGCGATCTTGGTCGCATTTTCCGATCAGATGGACCCGACCACCATCACTGGAAACTTCATCGTGGAAGACACCCTGACGCACACCATCGTATCAGGGTCAGCTGTCCTATTGAACGATGACTCGCTGCTCGTGTTCGTGCCGAGCTCTGCGTTGGCCTATCAGACGGTGTACAAGACCACGGTCGACGTGGGTCTGCAGGATCGGTTTGGCAACGGCCTGTCCGAAGCGTTTATCAGCCACTTCACCACGCAGATGCTTCCGGATGATGACATTGACGGAGTGCCCAACGTGGCCGATGCGTGCATCGCCGAAAGCGCATGGCTTTTTGACAGGGACGGGGACGGCTGCATCGATAAAGCGATCGGCGCCCGGCATATTGAGTACTGGGCCGAGGATGATACGCTCCGGTATCACATTCAGGAGGAGGGGGCACCATACATCACCGACCCGAGCGACACGATTGCGATTCATGACGCCATGAACATGTGGCCATCGATCCCGGGTACGGATATCGAGGTGAGATACGCGGGCACCACCACTCAAGACACGGCCAGGATCCTGGATCAGGTCAACCTCATTACATTCACGGACGACGAATACGACTTCGGCACGTACGTTCTCGCCGTGGGAGTGGCGACGTCGTTTACGACGCCGACGCTTTACAACGGCAAGGTATACCGACCGGGGCAGATCGTGGATGTCGATATGATTTTCAATCCGCAAAGGCGGTTCAAAACCACGCCGATCGGCGAAGGAAGAGATCTCTTTAGTACGGCCCTCCACGAGGCGGGACACCTTTTCGGCCTGTCCCACTCGGCCTTGAAATCAGCCAGCATGTTTTTCGTTCTCCAACCGGGAACGGCGGGGGGCATCTTGAGTCCGGAGGACGAAACCGTCTTCCTGAAAGCGTATGCCGACTCGCTAACGCTTGCAGATGCCAGCCATATTAGCGGCAGAGTGCTCGATGGAGCCTCTCCGGATCTGCTCGATCCGGAACCCATCCCCGGCGCCATCATCTTCGCGATCAACATCGATGGCGATACCGTTGGGTGTGACTTCACCTTGCCGGACGGCAGTTACCATTTCCTGGGTCTCCCCGCCAACGATTACTATCTTTCCATATACCCGGTGAATGGCACCTCGCCGATTGGATACCTGATCGCGCCGTTCGTAAACTGGCTGGTCGATTCTTTGGCCGTCACGAATTTCGTTCCCGAGTATTACAACATCGGTGACGGCCCGTACGATGATCCCGCAGATAAGTCTATTGTGGGCGTGGCCGATGGAGTGGAAATCACGGATCTCGATTTCATCACCAACATCGACACGACGGGTCCAGCCATAGCGGAAACCAAGCCGCTCGATGCCGAGGTCGATGTGGAGATCGACGCTTCCGTCGCGATCTCGTTTTCGGAGCCGATCAATCACCTCACTGTCCAAGGTAATTTCCGGTTACTCAAAAACGGCACCGATGGAGTGGGGGGCAACGCCTATATCCTAAAGGACGATTCGCTTCTCGTGTTCACTCCCTGGGACCTGCTCGACTATTCCGCAACGTATGTCTGCAGCCTCAAGACCGGCCTGGAAGATTACTTCGGCAATACTCTGCCAGCGCCCTATGTGTTCAGCTTCACGACGCAGCCGGAGCCACCGTTGTATATTACGGACTTCCTTCCCAACAAAGGTGTCGTGGGATCCATTGTTGTCATCAACGGTGGGGGCTTCGATACAACGGCCGCCGCGAACACCATTCGCTTCAAAGACGAAAATGGAACCGGCATTGTCGCGACCACCCCCACGAGCGCGACACAGCACCAGCTCGTCGTCACGGTGCCACAAGGTGCTGGCACCGGGAATGTGTACGTCATGTCCGGACCCGAGACGAGCGATTCTTTGCTTTTCACCGTCCTGCCCTCGACGGAAGTTTCCCGGAGCTTCCAGGTTGGCATCACCAATTTGGGCGCAATCCCTCGATCGCTCACCGTGTTGTCCGACGGGAGCTACGCATATGTGGCAACCCAGGCGGGAGCTTCCGCAGTCGATGTGGATCCGGGATCCGGTACGTTTCGCGCCCATACTCCGATTCCGATCCCGGGCGGATTGGACGAGCTGGATGCGACTCCGGATGGGAAATGGGTCTACGGGGTGAGCCGGAGTGAAGAGGCGCTTCACGTCATCGATCCGGTGACGAAATCCGTCGTCACCTCGATCGGCATGACCGCAGAACCCCTGGGGATCCTCATCGATCAGAGCGGACGCCAAGCCTTTGTTCCAACCAGCAATGGGGAGATTCAGATCTGGGATGTGAAGGAAGGTAGCGGCACATTCAGGGAGCAAATCGGGACGATGGCATCGCCGGAAGTGAGTATCCGAGGGAAAATGGCCCTTGATCCTTCACACAACCGTCTCCTGGCCCTCTCGGGCAGCGGGAAGCTCTTATTCTTCGATCTGAGCCGGGATTCCTTCGAGGTCGATGTCGACATAGGGCTGGATCCAAGGGATGTTGTGATCGATCCGACCGGAAAACGGGCGTACGTGAGCGATGGGATGGGATTGGCAACGGTCGTGTCACTGGACGGGGCGGGCGGGCCGTTCAAGGTGAGGGACATTACCACCGGCGGATCCCTCCGGGGCCTCACGATTACGCCGGCAGGCGTCTATGTCCTTGCCGCCAACAGGCAGCTCGACCTGCTCGATGTGATCGACCTGAACGCCGATAACCCGACGTTCTGGGGCGTGTCTGCAACCATACCGCAAGCCACGGACCCGGTGGACGTGGATCTATCCCCGGAAGGCCTGTACGCGTTTTCCCTGGTAGAGGAGGATATGGAGCTGGTCATCACGGCGATTGGTGTTGGGCCGGCAATAAGAAGCCTGTCGCGACGAGCGGGCCCCATTGGAACGAAGCTGGTCTTGGGCGGAGAAGGATTCGGAACGGACCTCGACTCTCTCGAGGTGAAATTCGTCGACGCATCCGGTGCGATCGTTGGCGTGGCACCGGAGAGATCGACGGGAACGGCGCTCACCGTTACGGTTCCTGCCAGTGCGGCCAGCGGAGCGGTGAGCGTTACGAGGGACCGGGGCACTTGGGTGGAGAATTCCAATGAGATCCACTTCGAGGTGCTCGGGCCCACACCCGCCCCCGGACAGCTCCGTTTGGCCGAACAGACCGAGCCGGCTCCGCTATTGAGCTTCGAGGCGTCGGCAGCGCTTTCGCCAGCCGGCGACCAATTTCTCATGGGGACCAACGGGGGCGATATTCTCTTTGTGGATACGGATCCCAATCGGCCCACGTTCAATCAACCGTTCAACGAGATCAGCTTTAGCAGCGACGTAGTATCCGACATCGCCATCACCCCCGACGGAAAAAGAGCTTACGCGGTTGTCCCCGCCGACGAAAACGTCTACATCATCAACTGCGACCGTACGAGCAACGCGCATGGGACGCTCATCGGCACCGTCGACCTGGGAACCCTTGTGATTCCTGACACTCCCAGGGAGCTGGCCATTAGCCCGGACGGCGAAACGTGCGTCGTTCAGGACATCGGTTCGAACATGCTCTACTTCGTGGACATCATGCCAGGATCGCCCACCGAGAATACGGTCGTCGACACGGCGTCTGTCTTGACGGCGAACGAGATGGCGTTCCATCCAAGTGGTGAGTATCTATACCTCGCGTCGGGCCCTTTGTACTCGATCCTGATTGTCGACATGAATCCGGCAAGCGAGGCTTACAGGACGCTCATACCTCCGTTCCCGATTCCACTGCCGGCAGGATCTCTCCCTGATCCTCCCGATCGGATGGCGCCTTTTTCCTTGTCGTTCCATCCCGACGGGTCGCGCTGCCTCGTCCTCGTGTTCGACCAAGCCTACCTCTACAACTTCGTATATTTGCTGGACACGTCGACTCCGCACACTCCCACCTGGGTTGTCGAGGAATTCTTTGCCGGGTGGCCAACGCCCCTTACGGGAAACAGGATCGATGTATCCCCGAGAGGAGACCGGGCGGTCTTTCATATGAACGGAGTGGGTATCTTCAATCTTGCCCTGACGCCTTTTGCCATAGGGACCGTAAATACGTTCTACTCGGACGTTCAAGACGACCCGATGGATCAGGATTTTTCGCACGATGGATCCCGGATCTACGTTGGTGCCACGTTGGGAGACAGCCTCCTGGTCTATGATTTCAGCGACGCCGATACTCTCGCGATGATTTCCGGAAATGGGCAAACGGGAGTAATTGACCAGACCCTGCCGGCGCCCCTCCGGGTGAGAGCCTTCGCTGGAGGTGCGGCATCAGGCGGTGTTCCCGTTACGTTCGAAGTCACATCGGGCGGCGGCGTCTTCGAAGACACTGACACCACCATCCAGATTGTTTCAACCGACGCGAATGGTTATGCCGAAGTGGACTGGACGCTGGGAAGCGTCACGGGGTCACAGGCCGTGCAAGCTCGAGCGCTGGGGCTCGTCGGCTCGCCCATTGGATTCTCCGCTACTGGAGAGGTCGATCCCGGCACGCTTCCCCTCGAGTTCGTCGACGTGTATCCGCTGAACGGAGCGTTGGATGTGAGTGTCACCACAACGATCCTTGCTACGTTCAGCAGGGGTGTGGACACATCCTCGGTGAATACATCGAGCCTCTATTTGCACAAGAACGGGTATCCCAATCCCATTCCGGTCACATTCGGCTTCACGGATGAGTTCAGGAAAGTGTCGCTCACGCCGATGATCTCGCTCGAAACGGACACGATTTACACCGTCGAGTTCACGAACAGCATCTTGGATAGCGATGGTTGGCCGCTGCAGAACCCCACTTCCTCGAGCTTCAGCACCGAGAGCCCACTTCCGCTTTCGCTCGCATCGGTGAGTCCGCCCAGTGCCACCGTCGGAGTAACGGTGGTGCTCGGGGGAACCGGCTTCGATCCCGATCCAGGCCAGAACACTGTTCTTTTCAACGAACGGGCAGCGACGCCATCCGATGGCGGGATCAATTATCTCAGTGCGGCGGTACCGGAGGATGCCGTTTCGGGGACGATTCGGGTGGCCGTCGGGACGGATACTTCTAATGCGCTTCCATTCAATGTATTGGTGCCAACGAGTACGGTAACGGACGAAGTCGTAGCGACCGTTGGCACGGGGACAGCAACAAAGAGCATCACGATCAATCCGGACGGCACGATGGCCTATGCAATCAGCCCGGAAGGCAACGTGGTCGTTCCCATCGATGTGGACAACGAGACGTCTCTCAATGGTATACCGGTCGGCGATCACCCCATATCCATCGACATGCACCCCGAAGGCAACTTCATCTACGTTGCCAACTACAATTCGAGCAGTGTCTCTATCATCGGCACTGATCCGAACGATCTCACGACATATCACCAACTCGATACGACGCTGATCGTGGGCAACTTCCCGCTTGATCTCGTGGCGAGCCCACTCGGAGACCGGGTGTACGTCGTCAACGCAAGCTCGGATTTCACGAAGAATCTGGATGTCATTGACAGTGACGATGCGAGCTCGAACTATCACAAGGTTGTAGCGACGCTCGGATCGGGAGATGCGTCCAGGAGCATCACGATCAATCCGGACGGAAGCCGCCTCTACGTGGGGACCAATAATAGCTATATTGTTCTCAGAGCGGATGACTACAGCTACAGCGTCGTAGCCACCATTGGCACGAGCGCTGCGGCAAAAAGCCTTACCATAAATCCAGACGGCACACTGCTGTTCATTCTTACGACCGAGGGCAGCGTGATCGTCTATTATATCGAGCCCGGAAGCGGCAATCTGGAAAACAAGGTCGTTGCCTCGCTGGGAGGGGCAGGCGAATCCTACAAGTCGCTTACAATCAATCCCGATGGAACGCTACTCTACCTTGTTCAGGAAGAATCGAACCTCGTGGTTGTCGTAAGCATCGAGATCCTCGGCTCCGTTTCGGCGATCGATCCAGAGATTCCAGCTCCTCCAGTTCAGGTCCAGTTGACGATCGTGGATTCGATACAAGTGGGAGAGGGTCCGGAGGCTATTGCGTTTGATCCATCGGGTTCGGGGCTGGCGCTCATCACCAATGCCGGCGATTCGACCGTGACGTTCTTGAATGCCACCGGCCCTTCCTTGGAACCCCTTGCGGCGGATATCCTGGTGACTCCTAGAACTCTCAACCTCAGGTCACGAGGAAGATGGGTGACGGGGAGCATCGAACTTCCTCCGCCGTTCTACGCCGAAGACATCGATATTAGCACGGTTCTCTTGCAGGATACGATTCCCGCTGACCCTGACGAGTGGGAAATCGTAGACAGCGACCAAGACGGCATTAGAGAGCTCGTGGTCATGTTCGACCGGGCGTTGTTCCAGGCAGTCTTGCCTCAGGGCGAGTATGTCCCGGTCACTATTTCCGGAGAAGAGAAAACCCGGGATTTCATCGGCGAGGACACTATCCGGACGATTCGCCCCACGGTCAAATTCCCGAAAGGCGGTGAAATTCTCCCCATAGGAGAGACTATCACGGTAACCTGGGCGTCTCCCGTGGGTTATCAAGTGGACTCGGCCGACGTCTATTGGACGCACGATGACGGGAGCGCTTGGTATGCGATCGCAAGCGGCATTCCCGATGCCGGATCCGTGGCATGGCAGACCCCTGATATGCATTTCGACTCCTGCAGGGTCATGGTGACGTTGTACAAGGACGGGACGGATCTAGGCATGGGCATGAGTCAGGACATGTTCGTTATTTCATCTACAGTCTCTGTCACGCTTGCGAGCTTCGATGGAGTGATCAAGAAAGGCACTGCGATTCTCCGGTGGCGCACGACGGCTGAGAGTAACATCGAGGGCTTCAATATCCTGCGCGCAGAAAATCAGGAGGACGGCTCTTATACCCAGATCACCAAAGAGGCGATTCCTTCGAAAGGCGAGCCCGATGGCGCCTCATACGAGTTCGAGGACGACGCCGTCCGCCCGAACCGAACGTACTACTACATGCTCGAGGAAGCGACGGAAAACGGGCCGGGCAAGACTTTCGGCCCCTACAAGGTTGTCTATGCTGCCACGTTCGATCTCGAGCAGAACTTTCCCAATCCGTTCAATCCGAACACGACGATCGGATTTACGATTCCGGTGAACAGTCATGTGAAGCTCGTGGTCTATGACGTGGCGGGGCGCAGAGTGCGGACGCTCGTCAACGGTCTCAAGAAGGCGAACCGGTACGAGGTCGAGTGGGATGGCAAGGACAACCGGGGAGTCTCGGTCTCCAGCGGCGTCTACTTCTACCGTATCGAGGCCGGCAAATTCAAGAAGACGAGAAAGATGGTGCTGATCAAATAGGCGGATTGCAAGGAAGGGAACCCTGGCCGACATGTGGTGACTTTTCCCGGAACGCCGCCGGCTTTCGCTTTTTGAAGCTGCGAGATTTTATTGGTACAAAGCTTTCAGTCTGCCCCAGGAAATTGGCTCGACTGGGGTGATGCACCCCTCATTGTTCAGAATGATGGTCCCGTCACCAGCGAAACCGCTGAGGTCAGGGACGCAACAGGTGAGCACTGCTTCGCTGGCGCCTCCTACAAAGCCATGCGCTCCCATGTTAAAACCTCTACATTGATTTCCCTCGAATGCTGTGGTATCGGCGGTCATATGGGCAGCATACCACAAAGCAATCCCACCGCCTTGGTAGGCAAAGTTGTCGGTCAGCGAGCAGTTGATGAGCGTAGCGGAAGCGTCGGATAGCACCATTCCACCTCCGGCTAGTGTAGCCCAGTTCCTGGCGAATGAGCAGTGAGTGAGCGTAGCGGCAGTGTTATCGCTGAGAAACATTCCACCGCCTTGGCTGCCGGAGTTGTTGACGAACGTGCAGTTGGCTAGAATGGCTGTTGCATTATCGCGGAGGGACATTCCAACCCCTTCGCCGCCCGAATTGTTTCTGAATTCCGTATCATCAGCGGTTAAATGGGAAGTGCTCGCCAAGTAAATCGCACCGTTCATCCCGGATGAGTTGCCGGTGAAAGAGCAGCTAGTGAGCGTGACGGTAGCAGCTTCGTCCAATCTTATCCCGCTGCCGCGGCTGCTAGCCGAGTTACCGGTGAAAGAGCAGTTACTGAGCGTAGCAGAGGCGTTTCCGCCGAGAAACATCCCAGTGCCTTGGCTACCGGAGTTGTTGGTGAATGTGCAATTTGTGAGGACAGCTGACCCGTCAAAAGAGGCAAACATCCCAGCGCCTGTACTGGAAGAATTATCTGAGAACGTGCAATCAGTGAGCGTAGCGGTGCACTCGCGGGAGATTCCTATCCCGGCGCCCCTATAAACAGCCCGATTGTTGGAGAAAGTGCAGTTAGTGAGTGTGAGGGAGCAAGCATGGTAGCAATTCATTCCGCCTCCGCTGCTGCTGGCCGAGTTGTCGGAGAGCGAACAGTCGGTGAGCGTCGGAGAGGAGTTGCCTTGACACGAAATCCCGCCGCCTGTATCAGCAGAGTTGCCTGTAAAAGTGCAGTTGATGAACCGGGGGGAAGAGTTGTTATAGCAGCGGACACCGCCGCCGAAGAAAGCTGAGTCACCTTCAAAAATGCAGTTGGCAACGGTTGGGGAAGAAAAGTCAAGGCAGTACAATCCTCCGCCCTCATCAGCGGTAAGTCCCCCCCTGATCGTGAATCCCTCGATCCGGGTCGTGCTACTCACACCCCGGCATCGCATTACCCTGGCCTGTTGTTGTGCATCGATAGTGACGCAAGTGGCCTCTCCCGTTTCGCTCCGAAGGCAAACACCGGATTTCATTGCAATGCTGTACTCGTAGTAAGTTCCGCAGGCTACAAGCACCGTGTCGCCGGCAGAGGCCAAATTGATTCCTCCTTTTATCGTAGGCGCATCGCCCGGCACGTGCCATGTCTTAGCGGTTACAGGTGATACGGTAGAAGTGGAGAGGAAGGCGGCGGCCAAAGTGAGAAAATAGGCGGATTTCATCATGATGACATCCTCGATTAGGCCTTAACCGTGTACTTGACAACTTGATGTAGTATAGCATTGGGCAGGTTCAATCACAAGGGCCAAGTCGAAGCTAGTGGAGCCAGGCTTTATTGACAGATTCGGCGAGTTTTAGTAATCTATTGGTGTATACCAGAGTATTCTAAGCTCACGCCTCCGCTTCGGATTTGAGGACCTCCGTTAGATTGAACGGAGACCTTATGAAGCATTTCGGCCGCCATTATATTCTGCCCACCTTGGCGATTCTGGCCGTTGCCTCGATCCTGCTTCATTTCGATATCGCCAGCGCGCAACAGCTGTACCTCGTTCGATACTACATCGACTCTCCCAAAGACCTGGAGTTCTTGCACGCTCACCCGGAACTGGACATCGCCTCGGTCTGCAGGCGGAGAACCTATGTCGACATCGTAGCCGGGGAGAGAGACCTCGGCATTTTGCGCGATTCCGGAGGCCGGCTCAAAATCATCCAATCGGACTTGAAAGCTCACTACGCCGCGCGGGTCGTCGGTCCCGGCTTCGGAGCTTACCACACATATTCCGAAGCGATCGCTTTCATGGACAGCCTCCGGTCGCTCTACCCAAACGTCATAAGCGAAAAATGGTCGTTGGGGCAAAGCCATGAGGGGCGGGATTTGTGGTGCTTCCGACTCTCCGACAACCCGGACATCGACGAGGGCGAGCCGGAGATTCTGTTCGACGGCCTCCATCACGGCCGCGAGATCATGGCTTCCGAGACTACATTGCTACTGGCGGGGCATCTGGCGCAGAACTATGGCAGCAATCCGGAGGTCACCTACCTACTCGACAGCAGAGAAATCTACTTCGTTCCTATCGTCAATCCTGACGGGCTTGTCTATAACGAGACGACCGATCCCGGCGGAGGCGGCATGTGGCGGAAGAACCGCCGTGACAACGGCGGTGGCTGCTACGGTGTCGATCTCAACCGAAATTATCCCTACATGTGGGGAGCTCCCGGCAGCATCGGTGACTCCTGCGTTGCTACTTATCGAGGTCCCTTTGCGGGCAGCGAACCGGAAGTCCAAGCGATGATGAGTCTCATTAACGCGCATCAGTTTGTCACGCACCAGACGTTTCACTCTTTTGGCGGCTTCACTCTCTATCCTTGGGGCTACACACCCGATCCAACGCCCGATGCGCACATCTTCGAGCACATGGCCGGCCTCATGACGCGTCATAACCACTACGAGCCCGGACAGGCCTGCACCACCCTTTATCCAGTCGTCGGCTGCGCTCACGACTGGGCCTACGGCGCCCAGGGAGAGCATGGCAAGATTTTTTCATTGTGCAACGAGCTCGGCTATTCCTATGATGGTTTTTGGCCTCCAGAGGAGAGGCGTATACCGATATTCCAAGAAAACCTCTGGCCGTCGATCTATCTGATTCGGGCCGCTGCCGCTTTCATAGAAGCGAGCGATGTGGTCGTGGTCGGCGGGGACGGAAACGGCCGGGCGGACCCAGCCGAGAGCGCAGGATTCTCCTTTACATTGGCCAACCAGGGTGTCACCGCCGATGCTTTCGGAGTAAGCGTCAGGCTTTCTAGTGATGATCCCTACATTCAGCTAGGTGAGGCATACCGTGACATTGGAACTATACCCGCACGCGCAGGCGTTGACTTCACCTCTAGCCCGTTTCCGGTCGCAGTTGATCCTGCATGCCCAAGCGCGCATCTCAGCACACTCAATGTCACCGTTCGCGAGCAGGACGCTCCTCCCCTGGATTATGCGCTACATTTCGTCGTGGACGAACCGATCGTCCTGTTCAGCGACGATTTCGAGAGTGGCATCGCTGCATGGACGACGACGGGTACGTGGAATACGACCAACTCCACGAGCCATTCCCCAACCCAGTCACTGACCGATTCGCCAGGTGATGATTATGTGGATGATACCCAGTACTCGGCGACTTCAACCATGGGAGTTCCGGCAACTCACCTTTCCTTCTGGCACAAGTACGAGATCGAGGAGGGCTACGACTTCGGGTGTGTGCAGGCCTCTGCTGGAAATGGGCTATGGACCACCCTGGCTATCTATTCCGGGTACAACACCAGCTGGACCCAAGTCGAGTTGCCTCTGAATAATTGGGCTGGGCAATCGGTTCAGATCCGCTTTCTACTGCTTGCCGACGAGCTGTTCACGGAAGATGGTTGGTACATCGATGACGTCTTCCTAGAAGGGCCCGACCGGAGCAACCAAACCCCGCCACCACCGGTTCTCATATCTCCCGCTCCGGGCGAAGAAGTCAACACCGATCCGGTTCTCACCGTCGCCAATAGCACCGACCCGGATGGCATGGATCCCCTGACCTACGGTTTTCGCATCCACGCCGATTCCATGTGTACAAACCTGGCCGCATACGTGGACAGCGTTCCAGAGGGTGTTGGTCAGACCGCCTGGACCCCATCTTCTTTGGCCGACGGGACTTACTGGTGGCGAGCCTATGCCGCCGATTCGAAGGAGTGGGGCCTTTTAGGTGAAACGAGACGCTTTAAAAAGAGCGTGGTTGCCATTCTTGTTAAGCGTTTCGACGCGAAATGGGCTGGCTCAACAATAAGACTCACTTGGGACGTTTCAGCGGACGAAGCCATCGCTGGATTTAACATTTATAGAAGGGATGAAAGCAAGGGGTATGAAAAGCTCATCAATCGGCTTGGATTGATTCCTGAAGGCGATCGAAGCTATGACGATATGAATTTCGAAGCCGGACACACCTATTATTATACTCTAGGTGCCGTCAAAGCGGACGGTAGCGAGGTAAGATCTCACGAGGTCGATGTCGAAGTCCTAGCGTATGAATTCGCTCTCCGCCAAAACTACCCCAATCCCTTCAATCCGACGACAACGATTTCATTTACTCTGCCTCAAGAAGCCATGACCAACCTGTCCATCCTCAATCTCGAGGGTAAGCTGATCAAGACTCTCGTGAACGAAGTACTCCCTGAAGGATATAGAGAAATCGTCTGGGACGGAAAGGACGCCAAAGGGAATCCAGCGAGTTCGGGGGTGTACTTCTATCGTTTGAAAGCAGGAAACAAGGCGCTGACAAGGAAGATGGTGCTTCTGAGGTGAGCAGCAAGCCGAGATGCTTGATCGGATTCTGATGCTAGATCATCTGTACGATGAGAAAGAAAGCAGCCGCTAAGGAGGGGAAAATGGGTCTGCACTATCCTTTTTTGAGCAAGAAGGACATGGAACAGATGGATGCACTGAAGGAGTCCTATGGCGGTGCATCCGAGATCATGAACTCCATAAAGGAAATGCGTGACTACAAGAAAAGAAAAGAAGTGGCGGGGGAAAAGGGATTTGGCGAAATGCTAGAGCAGGCGGAAGCTCATGCGAAGTCTTTTACCAAAGTCGAGGACTTCATCGAAAAAGAAAACATAGAGATCATGAAGGCCGGCGTGGCCACCACGCAGGTTTCTGGCTGGCAGGGGGCGCCGGTGACATTGAGAGGAATGAAACGGATAGCGGAAGACGGGGAAACACTGGTTCCTACCGAATTTATTTCGGTCATGGCGCTTACAGAAGATTATGTCTTGAACGGCGAGTTACTGACCACTCTGGCCATGGCAGAGAATATCATGAGTGCCTCGATGTTCTGCAATACGAACCTGGTCGGTACTCCTCTTAGCAACGAAACATACTCCCGCCTGGAGAAAGTTACCGGGGAGAAGTTCGATACGTGGGAACCTGCATCCGGGATGAGGGCGCTGATACTCAAGAATATGGGCACTCCCTATGGGAATCTCGGAGGCGTTGAAGTCGCGAACAACAATCACCTGGTTTATCTCGATGGGATTACGCGGGCGGCGGTACGCACGGGCGGGAATGTTTTCCTCAACCCCAGCTGGTCCACGATTGTGGCGGCTTGTTATTATGCCCGGGATATCAAGAACCTGTCTTTCAAAGTATCCATGCTGTTGTCGACCCAGAATGCGATCCAGTTGCGGATGCTGATGAATATCATGAAGGAATATCTTCGTGATGATGGTACCACCGCCATATACGAGATCAATCTCGGCAACGGCCAGTCTCCCGAGATGTTTGTTCAGTGTTCGAGAGAGCTGGCGGAGTCTGGAATTCCCGGTGTGTCTCTGGCGGCTCATCTGCGCATCAACCCGGATCTCGGCAGAGAGGATTTCGATTGGACGGAGAACGCTCATAAGGTGCTGGATTCCGGCACGAACATTACGATCAAGTACGAGAGCGACGGCACTTCGCGTCCCATGGATACGATGGAAGCCTACTTTCTAAAGAAGGAAGAACGGCTGGATCATTCCGAACGGATTGGAGACGTTATTTATTATAAAACTGTTCGATGCTCGAATGATGCCAAAGACATCATGAGACGAGGGCACAAGGCGACGTTTGCCCGAATATCCTATCGCTGAAACCAATCGAGGGAGGGAGCGCAACGCAGACGCAGCATTGCGTCGATATGGGGAAGGACCATATTAAGCCCGAGATATGGAGGAACATATGCTGGCCGCCCGACTCCGCCTCCCATTCCGCAGGGTGGTCCATTCCATGAAGCCGAATTTTTGGATTCCGAGCTTCGAGATCACTGCAAAAACTCCATCTGTCATTGATTCGCTTGCAGCTCCATAAAACTGAAGCGGTCTAGCTGGAAAACCCCCAGCGAAAGGACAACTCCCAGCACGTGCCAAATGTACTCCTGCGATTTCGTTCTGGCCCGGATTTTGCGAAAAATCTGCCAAGTTGCTGGCGTAAGCGAAATTGCGACGGCGAGGCCCGCGACAATGCGCAGCGATCCGGCAGGAGTGGCGCGATGAGCGGTAGGCAGATCATTTCAGCAATTGGAACGGTCTTCTGGGTTGGCATACTGGGGTGGCAGTTCCTGAGCTTTTTTGGCAATCGGGATGATAATCGTACGAATGGTGTCAAACCGCCCCGCGCAATCGTCGATGAGCACGACGGTGAAGAACTCGTTGCGCTCATGCGCGGCGCTCACGAGGCGGTGCTGAAAAGCGATTCGAAACGATTCAAGAGCTTGTTTGCCAGAACGGGCGCCGGGGAAACGGCCTGGAGCGCCATCCAGCGTCACCGGCGCGACTATGGCAACTATCTATCGGGGATCGTAATGACACCGCTCCAGATAGACCGTGTGACCGCCGACATACACGTGCGGGAACTCATTATCCAGGCGTGGTATGATTTTAGGCAAGATCACACCGTATCCGGTACTCCTGTACATCACACCACATGGAGGTTCCGGAGAGATGGCGATGCTTGGAAGTTGGATTATCTCCGCATCGACACGTCTGCACTCGATTACGACCGGACGATCCCCATCCTCATGAACCTGTCCTATAGTAAACTGGTGTCCTTGAACATGGACTGGGAGGCATCCGTTGATCCGAGACCGGTCCTGGCCAAGGCGCTCCGCGCGATGGCACGCGAGGACGTTGAAGCACTCAAGCAGTGCTCGATTGGCGGCGTGATTTTGCATGCTCATGAGAGGGACATAGAGCTTCCGGCGTCCAGGGAACGCCGCTTCATGAACCAAAGGATTCGCGAGTATGCCGAGGAGTGTCTTTACGAAGATACCGAACGGATGTGGCGCTACTGCCGCAAGCTCGAGACAACTCCCACGGGCCTGATCCAGTTTTTCACGGCGTATCGTATCGTGTCCATGCCTTCGCATTGCACGCAAGTGAAATTCTACATGGGGTTCGACGGGAACAATGTGCCCGCCCAGGTTGGCAGCTTCTCGGTCGCCTGGTCCGCTAAGTATGTCTCGCAAAAGTGGCTCGCCGCTTCGCTCGAGGTAAAGGGCGTTCGTCGGGCGAGTGCGGCGCGCTCCAAATCTCGTCGAACTCAAGTAACTTCGTCCGTCGGGGCGAGTTCTCGATTCGAGTAATCCCCGCAAAGCCGGGGATGTGGCACACCACAACGGTCGAGACAACCTGCACGCAGCTTGGGCGGCTCGTTGAAGCCAAAAGATCGGACCAATGTCTTAGCGGCGCGCCTCATGCTCGTTAGCCGGTTTTGAGCATGCCATCGATTATTCGGGAATCAATAGGGCACATATATGCGGGCATCAACAGGAGTGCAGATATTCGGGTATCAATAGGGATATAGACGTTCGGGAATCAATAGGGCCACCGGTATTCGGGCATCAGTAGGGATACAGACGTTTTCCCACATACTCAAATACGAGATCGCGGGCGTATTTCAATATCTGCTCCGGTGATTCTTCAGGATCGACAAAATCGGGCGTTTCAATGATGTCGGTGACCATTTCACTCCACCAGGATGATTTTATGGTCAGGTTTACTGTTTCTTCATCAAATCCCTGAGCAATAAAGTCAGCAGCCGTCGGCTCGTCAAATTTAATTACGATCCCGTCTGCGGTATTATCCATGCTGATTCTGCTTTGCAACCAAAGGTTCATTTTCTTTATCTGTTCTGTATCCATGTATTCGTGTCTCCTTGCGACGGTGAATTGAGTTGACTCGATAGTGATGTGCTCGTTCAGCGAGCGTTCCTATTTGCGTAATAGACTACGATAAAATCCATTCGCGCCGCAACTAAACGCGACTATAGTAAGAAAATGACGAAAATTACAAACAGCATTTTTGCCCTTGGGCTTCTTTAATGACCCGCGTTTTACTCGAATTTAGCCCAATAGAGGCTCCATAATTGCAAGCAACTTGCTTAAATGCAGGGCTTCCAACAGCCTGCTCATCCTCCCCTTCCTTCCTTGGAATCCATGCATCGGCAATCCCGTCCTGTCCCTTTGAGCTTTGGGATTGAGTTTCCACCAACAACATCGAACCTGCTCCCAAAATTCTGCCTGGATTCGGATTTGCCCTACAGTTAAAATACCTCGATTGCGGAGTGACCTGGGGTTCCGCAAGCAGCATGGCATAAATTGACTCGGTGACTATTGATATAGATAAAGGAGAGAGTATGCAGCATCGTAAGGCTGTGATGAGTAGAATGATCGATTTCTTAATCTTGGTATTGCTCATTTCCGGGTGTGCAGGTCTCAAGTCCGATGCGCTCGACGCCATCTCCCGCGCTGGTCAGGATGCACCCCTGGACGAACGAACCGTGGCGGCCGGGTTGAAGGAAGCGCTCCGCATCGGGACAGAGCGCACCGTAGCTAGCACTTCAAAGCTCGATGGTTTCCTTGGCAACGCTCTCATTCGCATCGTGATACCCGAGGAGTTCGAGAAGGCTGCAAATACTCTAAGAAGCGTCGGTCTCGGTAAGCAGGTGGATAAATTCGCAGTCGGCATGAATCGTGCTGCCGAGCGTGCTGCGGGTGAAGCAATCGACATCTTCTGGAACGCCATTACGCGGATGACGCTGGCAGATGCTTTTGGAATTTTGAACGGCGGCGAAACCGCCGCAACGGACTATTTTCGAGATCGAACCGAAGGAACCCTCCGCACGCGCTTCATGCCAATCGTCAGGGATAAGATGTCAGAAGTCGGCCTTTACCAGGTATACAATGAGCTGACCGATTACTACAACAAACTCCCTATGGTCACGGAACCGGCACTCGACCTGGATGAGTATATTACCGATCGCGCGCTCTACGGTTTGTTTACCATCCTCGGCCAGGAGGAAAAGCGGATTCGTCAGGATCCCTTGGCGAGAACAACGGAGCTTTTACGACGAGTGTTTGGGAAGCAGTGAGAATATAATAGAGGAATAGACGTTGGCCGGAATGACACGATTCTCCGCATGGCAATAGAAAGAGTGTGAAGCCTGAGCCTCAAGCTTACCTACAGAGAAAACCACTTGATGAACTTGATCAGGAAAATATCGTGCGGGTGAACGTCGAACAGCCCCCGCATATCCCGGTCGAAGTCGAATTCACCAAAGGACTGGTATTCGCTGCGTGCCTGTGACCAGACCAGGTAGAGAAGGGAACCCGGCATATACTCCCATCGGATAACTAGGTTGGAGTTGAAATCCCGGAAGTTGAAATCCGGATTGTCAATTGCATAATCGTTGGTAGCGTTCTCGTCCTCGTCGATGTAATAAACATTATCGATGGAGTCATATGCGATTTGCCCCTCGTCGAACACATTGAAGCGATCTTGGTATTTGTCTGCGCGGGAGTTCGTGATGCGTTTGAACCCACTGTACCTGCCGGCGGAGACGAAGGGCGCGCCGTAATACTGCACGGTTAGGTTGGGCGTGATGCAGTAATCCAATCTGAATGTCATCGCCGTGGTCTTCTGATCGAGACGTCCAAATAAGTAGCGGTCCTCGCTGCCGAAGGATTCGGTACTGACGTATTGCATTTCCGGGCGGTTGCGAGAGATCGAGGGATTAAAATACAATCTCATGGCGTTAGTGGGCCGCACGATCAACTCCATCCATCCCTCCCGGTAATCTTCGCTGTCCTCATCTCCTTGCTGGGTGTAACCACCGAATCCAAAGTTAATTTTCTTGCGATGGTCAGTGGCCACATGAAAGTTGAACTCCCATGTGCCCGGCCATTTCGAGGAGGGGCCTCCGCGGAGCGCTGTGTTCGATGTGGACTCCCAGCTGCGCGTGACACCACCGCAGACATGATAATTGTTGCGGAAGTTTGCATGCGCGTTGGCATTGGCAGCTCTCAAAAGCAAGTTGCCGCCGAAGTCCCAGTAGAGCCATTGGTTGGTGTTGATGCCTACGTTGTTGAAGATGCTGAAAGGATTACGAAAATAGTACCCTGCCCATGTGAACTGGTTGATCTGATCGGCATTTCGCATGTAACCCAGGTCATTGATCTCGAAGCCCGGAGAGCGTAAAGCAACTCCGGTCTCGAACACGAACTTGCTGTTGCTCGTCCGTGTGAAACGGACGGATCCCGAATAACCGCTCAACGCTGTGCGGTTCGGGTCGAGGGATACGTAATCGTTGTCCGGCCGCTGGAAGTAGCGTGCCGATGAGACCTGGGCATCGTATATGGCCTCCTCGCTCCCTCTCAAGTGGCTGGCAAGAATGTTGGCCTCGATACGGTAATCGCGCTTTTTGAAATAATGAGAAAAGTCCAAGCCGCTGGCGTAAGCCTGGCGACGCATGAAATCGAGGTGGGGATCGTCGATGTCACGGTTGACAGCTGTGGCCATGGCGCCCAGATGCGTATCCCCTTTCCGGAAATCTTGCTGGACGCGGCCGACGAAGTAGTTGGTCAACGGCTCGACCGTCTCTTGACGCCGTCGGCCGTTGTTGTCGATCTCCGCCTTCTCCTTCGCGGTGATGCTTTCCATGAAGCCGATGGACAAACCTCCGGGCGTCTTCCCAGTCAGTTTGAAAGCTCCTAGGATCGATGTGTAATCGGGCTGGTCGAGCGATTCATCAACCGCGAGGTCAGGCCAGTAGGTCGGGCGCCGGCCGATGCGCCGCGAGTAAAACAGTTTGTCCTGCGTGAACGATCCTCCAGTGATGGCCGGGGCCAGTGGTAGTTCCAGGATATTGTTACCCTCGATGAAGAACGGGCGCTTTTCCTGGAAAAAGGTCTCGAAGGCGCTGAGGTTGACTTCCGATGGATCCGCCTCCACCTGCCCGAAATCCGGATTGATGGTAAAATCCAGAATTAAATTGCTGGTCACTCCAATCTTGCCGTCGAGCCCGCCGGTGAATTGCGATGCACTGCCATCCAGAAACGGATTTCCGGGAATTTTCTCGAAGTTCTCTGCTTTGGCGACTCCGTAAGGAAGCAGCTCGATGTGGCGGCTCGGCCGGATACTAAGGATACCACGCAGATGCCCGAACTTGCTCACCCAGCCCGCGGCATCTTTTGGGATCCGCTGCCACGTGGAGCGCTCTTCCTCACGGAAGATGCGGCGCTGGACCTGTAATCCCCATGTTTGCTCCTCCTCACTGCTGAAGCGAAGCTGGCTCAGAGGGATCTTCATTTCGGCCGTCCAGCCTCCATCGTTGATACGCGTGGCGCCCTGCCAAACGGGATCCCAGTTGCTGTCCCAATTGTTGCCGTCGTTGGATACGAACTCGTCGCCACGCGTGCCGGAGAGACTCAAGGTGAAGGAAAAAGCGGTGCGGCGGTCGAAGTAGCTGTCGATGTTCACCTCGATCCAGTCACCAGGGAACCAGTCCCGCCTGGCTAGCATGCTCGTTACGAGCTCGGGATCATCGTGGCAAAAGAAGGCGAAGTAAAGAGCTTCGTCGTCGTAGAGAACCTTGAATTTCGTCTGCTCGGTGGGCGGATCCCCGTCGGTTGGGTTTCTCTGGATGAACTCACCCGACCACTCGACGGTATTCCATATAAGGTCGTTCAAGCGGCCATCGATAGTGGGTGCTCTGCCGTTTATCCGCTTCGTATCGTAGATCCGGGTTTCAATCGGGGGGATGGAATTTGCGAGGAGGGAAGTAGCCGTCGAGATGAGCAGCAATAGGGCGGTCACGAGCGATTTCACTGTTTGCTCCCTTCTGAGGGGCCATAGGGCCTTGCGGAAGTCAAGTGGCCGGCCTGTAACTTCTTCAAAATGCCGGTAATTTCAGGGAGATGGGGTGATTAATCGGCTTTCGTGACCCATGATTGGCTTCTTGAATATGCTTACGCGAGATTACGCAAAAAGTTCCATTAAGTCCTGGATGCACGGTCAATGGTTGAGGGCGATTCATGCCTCCGCTCTTCGTCTGCCTGATGCGCCAGGAATTCAATTGATCAGTCTTGGATGGAAATGTGGCGATAGATTTTGAAAGCACAGGAAACCTGATTCTCTGTTGATTTTTCAACTTTCTTCTGATATAATTTATCCACTCATCAAAGCACGTTCCGGGTATTCTATAATTGTGTTTCATTTTCCAGAGGCTTATGAGTCTGAGCGGCTTAGGAAGATCTTCGTGCTCATCCTGCTCAGCAAATCCTATAAGCTCGGTCATCATTTACTGCGACATTGAACCGCATTTAGAGAAAGGAGGAAGATGAAAAGGCGACCTTTGATAATAGGGATTTCGTTGGTCATGACCACCTTGGTTTCACTGAACATTGTTGATCCCCATCCATCAAATCCGCTGGCAAAGGAAAGGGGACGATTCAAAGATGTTGAAACAGGCATGATGGATAGCAGCGGTTTTGGCCGCGCAGCGATGTCATATCGACGGTGTTATGGTGTTGGTCAATCGACCAGTGCAGTTCATGATGTCATTTTCTGCACGATGGTGACTAAGGAGTTCGATACTGCACAACCGTGGATGGGAGCGACTGATGGGGACAATCCGAACGAGTTCTTTGCTGTCTACGCGGATGTACAAGGATTTCTTTACCGGATCAATCCTTATATGCAGAAAGCAACCTTAGTGGGGGAGTGCGGCGAAAGTGTTAAGGAGCTAGCATATAATGAAAAAACTGATGTTCTCTATGGCAGCGACTACTTGCGGCTGTACACAATCGACAAAGTCACAGGCCAGGCTACCGAAGTCGGTACAATGGGTGAGCCAGGGGCATTTCAAGCGATGGATTATCACGCTGGTTTAGACAAGCTGCTTACTGTTTCCTGCATAGACAAGTGTTTATACGAAGTTGATGTGAATACTGCACAAATCACAAAAATAGATACACTAAACTACGAAGGAAAATTTATTTCTGATATTTGGCACGACGAGGTTACCGGCTGGCTTTTTGCCGTCGCTTTCTATGATACGGAATATGCAAGCGGACATTGGCAATACCTATATGACATACACTATCTCATCGATATAGTTGATTCAGACTCGGTGTATTTGTCCGAGCTGGGACGGAAGTACCCTGGCTGTGTTCTCGGGCTTGGAGACACGAGGGGAAGCTTGCTTTGGGACGTCCGCGACATCGACCTATTCCAGGATGCTTTTTCATCTGATGGTACAACGACTGGGACGGGGAGGGCAGATGCGGGGGATGATATCACGCCAAACGGAGACACCAGAGTGATACCTGGTGATTCAGCTGTCATCAGCGTGGGTGACACCGCTCGTATCGCATACCACAATCCGGCAGATACGCTGAGTGGCCCGGCGGTTTATTGCTTTGTTACATGCTTGAATGGCAGCACTCAGCTTTATGATCCTCTTGATATGCAGGAACGCGATCTGTTGAACGAGTATCCACCACCTGCCACAAATCCTCTCCGCTGGCCGCTTGTGGACTCGCTGGAGTGTTATTCCACGTTGTGGGGGACTGAGACAGCCAATCTGCGGTATTTAAAATGGTATAAATTCCGGATGGATTATTGCTTTTTATATCCCGACCGCTTCTACGAAGCAGCGAATTCATACTGCGTAGATCTCAACGACAACCTCTTCACACCGCCGGATACGGTTCTCTTCTTTTTCTCAGCCAAGAACACGAAAGGCGAAGAAACGTACTACAGCCAGTATACTGGAGCAACAGGCAATCTTAATGAGGTCCAGTGCTATCCGATGGAATTCCAGATTTTGCCCACCGGCACTACGGATATTCTCTATGTCCACAACTTTAACAGTGAAGATGGCCAACAACTTATTGGCACAGCGTTCGAAATGATCGGGATTGCGCCTGACCGCTATGATGTCCGCGGCTCGTCTTCGATCGAGGGAGGCGGTCCGGGTGGTCGGGTGGTTGATGTATCCAATCAGCTGATCCCGAGCTACCGCAAGATCATATGGAACTCGGGTAACATCGACTCTGGAACGGTCGGCGATGGCACCGGAAATCCTTGCGATGTGGATGACTGGCTCATGCTGTTCACTTTTGCCGATCTTCATGACCATCCAGAAGGATGTGGTATCTATCTCTCCGGCGGCGATCTCGCCGAGGAATGGGTAACTCTCGCAGGTGCGAGTGCAGATAGCTTTAGAAGCAATTACATGAACTTCAACCTGACTCACGGCGATCACCGGATGATGGCCCACGGCACCCATCCACTGGTGGTGGCAGAAGCTACGTCACAGGTGGGATTTTTCCACGATGGAAATCCAGATACATTGATCGCTTACGACGGAGATTTCGACGTGCTAGAGGCCACAGGGAATGTGAGCTGTGAGATGACATACAATGGCACGGGGTTGCCGGACCAACAAGCGGTCATCGCAAAGGATACTTCCAACGCTCAGGGAAATCCGCTGCGCGTCATACTTTCTGGCTTTAGTTACCACAGCATCCGGGACGAATTGCCTGATAGTATTCCAGATCGTGTGCATCATCTGACCAAAATAATCCAGTGGTTCAACAATGATGTAGACGATCCAGTATCCGTCGAGCAATCTCCTCAGTTCAGAAACAGTCTCACCCAGAACTACCCGAATCCGTTCAATCCAACGACGACGATCAAATACACGATCAAGGAACGTTCTCGCGTAACATTGAAGATTTATAACGTCGCCGGCCAGCTGGTGAGGATTTTAGTGAATGAAGTCCAAAGTCCGAGGATCGAAGGCTATACGGCGACATGGGACGGCCGAAGCGACGCGGGTGATCCAGTGTCGAGCGGTGTGTATTTCTGCAGACTTGTGACGAAACACTTCGCGGATACGAAAAAATTAGTGTTCCTGAAATAGCCAGCATCTCTTTTGAGTTCTGGATTTCAAAAAGCCCGGCTGACTGCGCCACTTAATAAAAAAATACTTCTAATCTGAAGATTAATCTGGAAGCTACGCCCCATAGTAGTGGATTTAAAGGTCCCGATAAGTAGATAATGAACCGCAAAAGATTCATGAGTGACTCGATAGGAACGCACAGCTAATTGCCCGCATTTTGATTTTTCGCTTGAATTCTAACCTTAAGGTATGATATAAATTTAATTTGGCCCATGGTGCGACAACGCGCATTCTCATGCGAATTCTGTCCCATAGGAGGTGGATTTGAGGCTTATTTCTAGCTAAATTGGGAAGTAAGTTATTTAAATTAAAGGGGTAAGAACATGAACAAAAAATTGCTGTTTCTGACGATACCCGTACTCGTGATTGCTTTCATCGGCGTTGCATGGGCCTGTTATTTCCAGGATTTCACTCCCGGCGCGAATTGCGAAGGCTGGCAGGTATCCGGATCCATTTACCTGGATGGCACCTATTCGTTCGACCTGTTTTATGAAGTGGATCTCATTCAAAATAGTACCATCGTGGCCTCGTTTACTGGATCCATACCCATTTCCGGCTCGACAGGCCTGCATCCGTTTGCCATTTCTCAGCCTTGGGGCATGGAGCTATGCGGTGATTACGTGGCAGAAGGTCTGTTCTATTTCAATCTGTACGGCTATAACTACAGGCAATTCTCCGTTCCGTTCAACTGCCCGTGTGATGGGAACGGGGGCTGTGGCACTCCGGGCTTCTGGAAAAATCGTCCGGATGAATGGCCGGTGGATGAGCTGACGCTTGGCGGGGTACTGTACAACAAAGCTCAGCTGATGGCCATCTTCGATATGCCTACGAGGGGTGATATAACGATCATCCTGGCTCAGCATCTGATTGCGGCTAAGTTCAATCTGCTGACCGGAGGAGACGGTTCCATTATCGGTGACATTGCTGCCGCTGACGCCTATCTTGCATCCTATCCCATTGGCAGTAAGCCCAATGGATTGATCAAGACCGAGGGCGGGAACATCAAGGACGAGCTGGTCGACTACAATGAGACCTGCCCCGATGGCCCGTTGAGTGCGCCGAGTTTCCTGAGAACATCAGGAACCCCGGAAGAGGGCAAGACCTGGGGAGCTATCAAACAGCTATACAAATAGTTTTCATGAAGCCGTCTCATTTGAAGCTCCTATAGTGCTGGGTACTCAGAGCTGCTAAAAACTGAAACGAAATGCACTGTTTCCTGGAAAGAGAGAGGGAGCACCCCGAAGGGTGCTCCCTCGAGCGTTATAGCCCCACTCCAGCCGATAATGCTCGAACCAATCTCAACGGACAGCTCGATCGTTCATTGTCCACATGGCGAAGCGACAGCAAGAGCGCAACAAAGCTCGCGAGCAGCGTTAGAGTCGAAGAGATGGGCCGGCCAAAATACGGCTGGCGGCCCCAAGTGCCAGGCAGCGGATATTAGGTTGCCCCATTATTGAATTCATGCTAGGGCTTAAGCAAAGGTGTTCGATCACAGGTCCCGAAGAGCCAGAATCGGCTTCCCCGCTCTCGCCGCGTCAAAACCAGAGAGGCCGTGGGTGTTGCCATTAGCGCCCAAGAAAAATCTATTCAATTGTAACATAATGACTTGCCTCGTTTTCCTCCTCGAGACAGACCCAAAAATCTTGAACGTGGGAAGGTGACTTTCCGTAGAAATTATGCCGAGGGCATCGAATAAAGTCGTCGAACTGACGACACCTATACTTCAGAACATGGAGCTGGCGGCATGCAGAACGGCCGAGGCCGTTGCGGAAGTCATGGAGTTCGGTGAAGACAAATCGGCCGAGGTCGCAATGGCACTCATCGAGGCGTGCCTCAACTCCTTCGAGCACTCCCGGAGCAAGGATAAAAAGGTTTACATCACTTTCCTGCTGGAAGACGGCATCTTGAAAATCATCCTGCGTGATCGCGGCAGGGGAAATGTCAATTTCGGCTACGGAAAGTGAAGGTAAGATAAAGATATCGCGTTCCTACGGCCCGATTGGGCTGCATTATCAGAGCGTGGATGGAGTTGACTACCTTGTCTCCAATATCTTCGAGCTGGGTGAGCCGGTCGTGCTGTCACCGGAAGAACCACCTGTTGTATTGGATGACGGGGACAGCCCACCGAGTGAGGAACTCCCCAGCGATGTCCCAAAGGTCACAGAGATTACGTCCATCTATCCGAATCCGTTCAATCCATCAATAACGATTCGTTTCGCGCTCGTAACATCAGGAAGAGTGTCCTTGAGGATATATGACGCTAGAGGCGTCCTCATACGAACTCTCTTGGGAGAGAGCCTTCCGTCCGGCGTACATGAAGTGCTGTGGGATGGTCGTGACCATAGAGGACAGCACGTGGCTTCGGGCATTTATTTTGCGCACCTTGTCGCTGGTGATGTGAGAACGGTAAGGAAAATGGTGATGCTGAAATAAGTGCTCATCCAGTTTGGGTGCCGGAACCAGGAGGCCGTCAGTGTGGCTTTATGGCTCCCAACCTCGAGACAAGAGCGCCGGCACTTAGCCGGGCCATGAGATTAAGAACGATCTCCAAGCCAGGCGAGTGCCGGTGTCGTCTTATCAAAAAATCGGATCTTCCTGGCAGGAATCGGCCATCCGCTTCGATCAAGCGAATGAGCTGGGCGGCCTCTTGAAATGGTGCTTGACAAGATAATTAGAACTATGTAATATTAACGCAGTTATATTTAAAACTTATTTTAAAATAAAAAATATGAGTTTTTGGATGTTATGACCCGACTCCCCAACCCAGAATTGCCGGAGAGAATTCTCTCGGTAGCCGAAAAGATCGTTGCAGCCGATGGGCATTTCGCTTTGAACATGCGCCGCCTGGCCAAAGAAGTCGGAGTCACTCCCACTACGCTGTACTATTATTTCAAATCGAAAGAGCACATTTTCGTTCAAATCAAGCTGCGGACAGCACGAAAGCTCAACGAAAAGATCGGACAGATCGATCCCACGAGGGATCCTCAATCAGCCATCCGTACCTTAGGGGAAATCTATATTGAATTCGCGGAAGATAATCCACATCTCTACAGGCACTTCATGGAGGAATTGCTCGATAAAACCCTGGTAAGGGGGGATGAGTACGAAACTCTGCATTTCTCCTATCTCGCTGCCAGGAAGATGCTGGAAGATCTGGCCGCAAAAGGCCTATACAGAGACGACCCTCGCAAAGGTGCAATGATCGGTTGGATTCTGCTTCATGGATTCGTCTCTCTCCTTATATCGGGTACCCTCGAATCGGTGGAAGGTTCGAGCAAGGACGAATTGAAAGCCATCTTCATGGACTTTTATACTCCGGGCCCGCCCCGGGATGAGGAGGTATCTACTAAAGATTCGAAGTAGCCAAGGAGGACATTCTATGTTGAAACGCCTTGCCTTCTTGCCAGCATTGCTTTTGCTCGCATGCATTGCATCGGAGACAGGCCACACCTGCAGCACCTTCTGCCTCGGTAAAGGGGACAAAACGGTATTCGGTAAGAACTTCGACTACCATATGGGCTATGGAGTGGTAATCATCAACAAGCGTAACGTCGCTAAACATGCAGCTACCTTCTCGAATCCTGCGCAATGGGTCTCCAAATATGGGAGCGTAACGTTCAATATGTACGGCCGTGAGATGCCGATGGGCGGCATGAACGAGGCTGGTCTGGTTGTGGACAATATGTGGATGGATAGTTCAACCTATCCGGAGCCCGATTCCAGGCCGGCGGTCAACACCCTGCAGTGGATTCAGTACCAGCTGGATAACTGCGGCACGGTAGCAGAAGTCATCGCTACCGATTCTCTCATCCGAATCAATTCCGATAGTCCATCAAAAATCCATTATCTGGTGTGCGACCGGAACGGGGACTGCGCAAGCATTGAATTCATCGACGGCGAGCGAGTGATCCATTCGGGGAAGAGCTTTCCTGTCCATGTTCTAACGAACAGCAGGTAAGACACATCGCTTGATTTCCTGAATCGATTCGATGGAGATGAAACGAACGAAGAATTCATTGCCGAAGGCAGCAGCTTGGGCAGATTCGTATGGGCGTCAAAGATGTTGGATGCCTATGCACCCGGTCCTCCCGGCAAGTCAATGAGCTATGCATTTGAGATACTGGATAAAGTCGGTTCGCAAGAGTATACATGGTGGAGCATCGTTTACGATATTGCCAACCGAAGAATCCATTTCCGTACGAAGACCAATCCATCGATCCGTTTCCTCGATTTAGCGGCGTTCGACTTTTCATGCGACCAACCGGTCAAGACGTACGATCTCGACTCAAAGGAATCAGGCGACGTCTCGGAGGAATTCGAGGATTACAGCTGTGAAAAAAATCGCGCCCTTATTATGAAGACGTTTTCGCAGACGGAGTTTTTGAAGGAAGTTACTCCGGATCTCCTCGAAATACTGGCCCGGTATCCGGAAAGCTTGTCCTGTGTGCATTAGACGCCTCATATTCTGGTCAAAAAGGCTATGAATTTGCATGGAGCATGGCGACAACAGGCTCATTGAGTGTGCCGGTTGCATTGCGAAGTGCACCTCTGAAGAATGCGCCCTCGATTTCACCTACATTCGGGTTATAGGCGTTGTAAGTCCCTACCAAAGAAGTAAAAGCAACTTCTGGGCATTTCCTAACGGGCCAATTTAGGCCCCCCGGACGTGCTTTTTACAACATTTTCCATGAATACGCATGGGAAACGGCCCACGGGGGGAGCCGGTTCTTTCCGCAATTAAAGGGCACAATGGGGAACGTTGCGCGAATCTGAGCAGCAATGCGCCAGGGCCGGATTGAGCCGGGCATGGATTATGCGCCGAAGAACCAGCCAATCATGAGGAACATTCATGTGGTCCCACTAATTGGTGGGATTTGCGATATTCAACACAATAAATCGTAAAGGGGGCTAGCAAGCCCATATTTTGGCTCAACGGTTTGGGGGATCAGTCATGTTCAATAACACGAGCGGAATCATTAAAATAATTCTATCTGCGCTATTTTTCCCGATGTACTTCCAGGAAGTTTTCCTGCGCTTTGCCTGGGGTGCAGGTGATCCCTTGTGGCTTCTGACCGCAAAAAGAATACTCGTCCTGCTGCCCGCCGGAGTCATATTACTGAGCTGCTGGGCGAGCATCGCATGCGTCCTGACCGTGCCGATCCGGCAAAAACGTCAGGAATACGTCACAGCGCTGTTTGTCACATGGTGGGATTTGGGGAAATCGATACTTTCCTTCTGGGGAGGCGTCTTTCAATTCATTTTTAATCTTGTTGTTGCGCTCCTCGGTATACTGCGAATGGTGGCTCTTGGTGTTTGGGCAATCGTACATGATGTGTTGCTCATGCCGGCCTATATGCTCAAGCAGATGGGGCAAAGTGTCGTTAGATCGCCGATTCCATGGATCGCTGTTGCATTAACATTGTCCTGGTGTTTGGTCGAAACAACAATATTTACCTATGTCATGTCTCCTTTGGTGATAGACACGTTTTCCAACATAACCGGCGAGACGATGAGCGAGGCGTTCGTCCGTCTGCCTCTCTTCTTGTTCCTGTTTTTTGTCGTACTGGGTAGTTATGCGGTTCTTTCAACATTTGTGGATTCGTTCAAAACAAAGCGTGTTGCGACAATAGCCCGCATAGGAGCGATCGAGATGGTCGTGCTGTTCGTCGAAGTTGTTTTCCTGTACAGGGAGTTCGTCGATTCGCTCGTCCCCTGGTTCGCACAGTATTCGGAGAATTTCGAGCTCGGCGTGTTCTGGACGCTCGCAATAGCGGGTTTTGTTTGGTTCGGAGTCAGAAGTCTCTCGTGGTTCTTGTTCGCCAGTCATGGTACTCCCACCATTATGGCCGTCATTCAGGGCAGGGGCTTGAAGACCAACTCGCGAGGCAAACCTGTCGAGAGTCATGTGCTCGAGATATCAGGTGAGTATTGGGAAAGAATCAAAAAGGAATCGGTCTGGATGAAGGAGAAAGGCGAGGATCTAATCGCGGCATTTCTGCTGCCTCCTCTCCAGGTGATTGCTGCTGGATTGAATTTCTGCACGCTTTGTGTGATCAACCAGCATTTGTTCCGGCTTCCTTTTAAAGATATTGATGCAATCAAGTACTCGGAAGACCTGATCAGGAGCATCAGGCGAGAATCAGAATTACTCAGATCGGAGCCTGCGAAGAGACAGAATTCGCCCAAAGTCAAATCGCAGGAACCGGAACCGATAGTCGACAATATCCCGACGGCGGCTCCAGTTGAAGATGATCCCTTTGTCATAAATGCTTCGAGACAGAGCAAGCCGTCCTTGGAAGATGTCTAACGTCTTAGCCTGGAGTTGATCGCCATGAACAAGCGTAGAATAACTCTGTTTGCCATCGTCTTGCTAGTCATAGTCAACGGCTGCAACTTGTCGGGCAATAGCGACGGCCCCAAGCCTAGAATGTCGATGTTCGTTGGTGTGGACGTGAGCGGTTCCTTCATGAATGGACCGCATTTCGATGACTCGATAGACTTCCTTGCGCGATATTTATATTGTCATCTCAATAGTATTGGCGGGTTGGAAGTCCCGAAAGCGCTGTTTGTGAGTTCTATCGGTGGTGCTCGAGCTGATGAGCCGAAGACGTTTTATCCGATTCAAACCTTCGAGAATAAATCCATGGAGGAAATAGCTGAAACGCTGCGGAAAATGTTTCCGAAGGAAGAGCCGAATCCATACACGGATTTCAACGCTTTCTTCGAGCAAGTTGCGTATACAGTAAGAAGCAAAAATCTTGTCCTCAGGCCGATCACAATAGTCATGGTGAGCGACGGTATCCCTGATGTGAAGAAGGATGGCAAAACGAACTATCAAAGCATCGTTGTCAAGCCACTCGAGAGGCTCGCCAGGAGTGTTACCATTCGGTTACTGTATACCGACGCTGTTGTTGGAAAGAGCTGGCAGACAAGTGTCAAGCGCAAGAGAGTCAAGATATGGACTCAAGATGCCGATGTAATGGTGTCCTGGAAGGATCCTAAGATATTGGTACCAGGAACTCCATTGAATCATCAGGAGCACTTTTTCGCCTGGGTGAATGACAACGTCGATTTTGGAGTGCGCGCACGCAGGATTGACTAGGAAACGAAGAGGACTAAAAGTCCTCACCGCTCGGCCCTTTATTGGGTCTGTCAGCGGCGGGCTGAGGAACCACGAACCCTCTGCAAGTCATGTGATCCCTGTGCTCCTGGATAAGGGGCACATGCTTGCATAATTGAACTTATCATTCTGCCTTAATGCGTCAACAATCGCCTCGACTTTGCGTGAGGCGTTCATTTTTGATGCATTAAGGCTATTTGGCTTTCAGTATTCTCGCCGCTCGAGCAAAGTCTTTCGGTTTGACCCAGAGGAGCATCCCATAACGCCCCTTACCTGCTCGCACCGCATCGGCCGCAGTGATGTTGATTCTCTTATCGGCAAGCTTCTGGACGTGCTTGAAGACAGCACCAACTTTATCGTCACCATAAATGAGAAATCCCCTTTTGGTCTTGCTCAACTTCCAGCCATGTTCCTTGAAAACCCGACGGACGGGGGTCATGTTCTCGGCGATAAAATCGAGCTGGGCTTTGCCGCCTCTGGTTGGGAATCCCGTAAATGCAGCCAGATTGACGCCGGCCTTCTTGAGCTCGGACAGCACCTTAGCACCCTGCCCGGCGCGGCTAGTGACAGTAGTGCTGCAATAGTTGACTTTGATAACTCTGTCAGTCATAACGAAACCTCCTCACGGAAAAAGGATCGCAGCCCTTGTGGATGCAGCGTCCTGGGCATTATTTCTTTCGCAAGGATGATCAAGTGCCCGTACTAATCGCAAAAACCGCCATAAAATCGAAGTAGCTTGTGTTTACCTGCAAGCTGGCCGCAGGATCGTCCTCTTCGGTAAAGACGAAATGGTACATTGCCTCGACACCGATCTTGAATATGGGAGAAACGGGGAATACGACCTTCCCTGCCGTGTTGATGCCAAACTTGCTGATTGCATCGAACTCAAGAGTTATCGTATCGGGAGGAGGAGCGGGAGGAGTCACAAATCCGGAGAGAGTGAGATCTGCTTGCGAAATTCGGTACAGCCCGGCGCCTATTACGAAGGAGAATGTGGGCATATCCTCCGTACCAACCATGAATCTGAGTTCCGGGCAAATGTTGAGCAAGGAGATTTCGCCTCCCGATGCATTGATATCCGCTCCAGCTTGGGTCTCGTCATAACCGAAGCGGTTGAATCCGATACCCAAACCGGCCGCAGCAACAGGCGAAAATTCCACATAAACTGAGCCATGGATCCCAAAACCAAGATTGAATGGATCGTTGAAATCACCCACAGGAGTGGCAAGCCCTCCTCTCACGTCGAATCCTACCTCCGCTTGCGACCAGACATCCGTGCTTGCCATACAGACCGCCAAAAAAAGGATAAGGATCGAAAATGTTTTCGCGTACGCTTTAAGCATGGCTCCTCCTAGCATAAGGAATCGTTCGATAACGGAAATTTACTAATCATAGGGTGAAGCCCAAGCTCATCGGGACGGACTATTGTCCCGCGGTCTTTATGAGAAATTGATAACTCACGCCACCGGGTTCCGGACAAAGCCTCGAATAGTGATAGTCTTCGTTGGACTCGATCATGATAGGAAACCATGTATCGCTGGTTGTCTCGATCGGCACGCCTTGATCATCCCGGAAGATAGTTTTGATTTCGAGCTGTACCGTCGCGTTTCTCTTATTCCTGAGAATGATGTGAGCTTTCAATAGCCCATTTACGGTTTCGCTCCACTCCTTATATAAAGCAACATTCGTTGCGACTGCCATGTCCTTCATCACAACGGTCTCTGTGTCGAGCTGTGTCTCTTTTTTCACGTATTTCGCTTTCGAGAGACACCCGCTCGTCATAGCGAATACGATAAGGAGCGTCAAAACAGCGAGTGAAAACGGTATCAGGCGTGAAAGAACAGCTTTCATTTTCGATCAGTCCCTTCCTTTTCTTTTGCGTTCCCGGACGTTTCAGCAGGAGCAACGGCCGTCGATAGGACGCGCTCATAGTTGCGCGTCCCCGGTGTTGGGGTGGCCATACATTTTCCGCCGAATGCCACATGCGGGCCATTCGAACAAAGATTGTTGCAACCCCTGTGGTCGAGATCTGTTGTTATGCCGGCGTGTTTGTACATATTCACAAGGCTTTTGTAATCTATGTCGGGGTGGTACCCGGCTGCGTGCATCGCTTGTATCAAACGGTGGCTTGGTGTGCAAAAGCAATTGCCACCGAGAATGTACGGGATATTGTCTGGATTGTGTCCGGTCGCAGAGCAGCATGCGACAGGGGGAGGCGCATCGAGGGTCTTGTTTACAACGAAGAAGCCGCCTCTGCGCGGGCCACAACCGATAAAAATGATAAGCGCAACTGTGGTCGACAATATCGACAGCGACAGACGCGCGTAACGGCAGTGCATTGATCCAAGCTTCATTTTTTTGTTTGCAATCCTTCTGGATTTCGGCTTCCAGCAGAGCAAAAATAAGGTTACATCAACTCCTGTAGGTTTTTGTGCGATATAATCACAAGAACGGTGTTTTCACCTTCGTGAACCGGAATATAGTGCCAGGTCTGCCTGTAGTTTTCCAGACTAACACCATTTTCATCGTAGGCGGTAGCTCGGATGCTGTGGAGACCCGGTTCGAGCGGTATATAGCCGGCGTATATGCGTCCGGGAAGCGTTGTCCAGTACCGAAGGTCGGCTTCGGTCGATGGAGCAAACAATCCGAGAATCGGCACCTCCTGCATGGCTTCTGCCACCGTTGCTTGTGTGACCTTTCGAACCGCCTGGCCCAATTCACCACCTTGGTCCTTCAGGTGGGTGATCAACTCATCCGCCAGGCTCGTGGCAACGGCGCTCCGATGACCACTGCATTCGATTTGCCAGCGATCGATGGAGCTAGCCAATTCTTTGCGCTTTCTAAATACTTCCCCCTGCGCTTCAATTTTTGGAGCGGGACCCGACATGACGACGACCAGAACTCCCTGTGGATTCCGGTCCGTAGCCTTGGCATATTCTTGCGAAATCAGCGCGGCGAGCTCCTCGCGGTAAGTTTTTTCCTGTATGTTATCTCCCATTTTGTCGAGTTCACGGTAAATCCCGATGTAAGCGGGTATCAGTTCCGGAGCGCTTTGCAGCGCCCGTCTGTACCCAACAACTGCCTGGTCATGATCTCCGGTTCTGGAGTAACACTCGGCCAGCATCATGTTCGTAATCACCATATCGCCCTGCCGCTCGGGATTACCGCTGTAATCCCATTCCAGGCTTTTTCTAAACGCAACTGTTGCGTTTTCATAATCACCCATCACGTAGTAACCTAGTCCTACATATAGAAACGCCATGCTGTATTCGACGGGGTCTCCAATGAACCGCTTATCAGCATCGGTCGTAAAGAGCTCCAGGCCCGTGTCCAAAGCGCCGGGTTCGATACCTGCCAGCTCGTCCGATTTTAGCCACGCTTCGTTTGCCATCATGTAATTGCCCTGGGCAAAACGAAACATCCCCATGTCCCATAGATACAGGATATCGTTTTTGTGGGTTTTTTGAAGGAGGGGGAACAGCGTCTCTTCCGCGACGGCGGGCCGGCCGGATTCGTACTCTCTCAATGCAACAACATGCGTAGTGGGCCCGCAGCCGACTGCGAACAGCATTGTGGCTATCATCAACAATAAATATGAACCGAAGCGTCTTCCAGGGCTCACCATTTTAAAACGCCTTTTCTGGCGATCTTGCGAATTTCTTTTTCATGGACCCATGTAACGGTATTTCTCTCCACATCTACCAGCCGCATCGAGAGCCTGTAAAATCGCTGATCTTCTCTTCGATCGACTTTTGTGATGGAGGAAAGCGAACCCGTCATCAGGAAGTTCACACCCGCGGCGCGGCCGAGCCTGGTAGCTTCCTCCGTTGAAACAATCCCGCTTGCGCCCAGCTCGAATTCCGCCATGGTTTCTTCGAGCATTTCGCGGTCGACAAATTCGAATACCCCCGAACCGCTGTTGATGAGCGCAATCATGATTTTGTCGGATATGTCATCGGTGTTGATGAATTCGCTCGTTTTGTTCTCGATGCCGATAATCGAAATGGTGGCCGGCTTTTCAACGCGCTCGATGAACGGCGCTTGAAGAAGCTCCGAGACTATTTCCTCAGACATGAGTTTGATGTCCGTGTCACCGAATTGAGCGCCTTTCTCGTCGACGGTCGAAGGATCTACATAAACGCTCCGACCCGTTGCGCAGCCAAATACAATGGGTGATGCCAACACCAGAATGCATATCCATACGATTCGGTTATTCATCTCGATGCTCCTTAATCTTTTCGTTCGATTCCTTTTTTAGGTTCGAAAAATCCCTTGAGATCTTCGGCGATATCTTCAGCGACCATCTCGACGGCCTGCTCGAAAGCCAGTCTCGGGTCCGTATGTGAAACGACGCGTCGATACGTATTCATCCACTCTGCCTCGCCGCTCGAAATGTTGTGCAGCCGGACATTCACCGAGGCGGTCACGGCAGTCAGTCCCCGCCTCCCGGCCGCCGATTCTTCGTGTGGCGCCGTGGCGATGCCTTGGCAGGTCCCTATCAAGCAGTGACTCAAGCCGGTTTCTTTGGCCAATTCCATCGTCTTGTCATCGTCGACTTTCCAAGTAAGGTCGATGAACTTGACCGCATCGTCCGCAAAGACAACGGCCGGATAGTCGATGACACCGTTTCTGAAAACCGCGTGCAGGGTGGTCATGACCACCTTTCTGTCTTTCGTGAGTTCATCGAGAATTCGAACCGTTTCGTTCGATTGCAGCGGCACAGAATCCTCGACGCGGACCTTCTCGAGCATCGGCATCAGTTGGGAACCGAGGCTGGTTCCGAAGGTGGACGATTGGGTGTGAATACCTTCGAGGTTTTCGAATACGAAGATGCCGAGTTTGATGGGCTTGTCGGCGGAAGTGGAACGCGGGCACAGCAGTATGACTGCAACGGCGAAGAGAACAATTAAAGAACAGATTCCGATATACTTCCGGTTTCCCTTTATCACGGGCCTCCTCCTTTCGGTTCGAAAATTCCGGAGCGGGCCACTTTTGAGCCGTTGGTATGCAACTATGATTGTGTTAACCGTATTCGCCGCCTAGACGGGTGTCAAGAGTAAATTGGATAGGTTCAATCGCCGGTGCCGCCGAGAAGAATTGTGAGGCAAGGAATGGAGGAATTGATCACATCTTCTTCATTTTAATGTCTCGTTGGTCAATCCGGTCGGTTATCTTCCGCAAAGACGTTCCTTGACTTAACTGGTTGTTTTCGTATATTGTCTGCAACTCTGAGCACGGTGGAATTCGGTACCGCAAATCGAACATTAAAAACCACTTTTCTCTGCCGCTGCACGCTCTAACAAGCATGAACACATACTCATGTCTGTTGTCAGCCAGAGCATTCGCCTCTAGGCTGCGGTCCCCTGATATTGTATGATGCTGTCAACGGAGTTCGTTCTTGAGGCGTTTCTCAGCACTGGAAAGTTGAAAACTACCCGATACAGATATGCAAAACTCGAAAACTCCCTGGGGCTTTTATTCTGCCTCTGCCTGCTGCAGCTGTTTCTGTGCGGTGGCGCCCGGTCCGTTGTGGCAAATGCGGCAGGGCCTGAGAGCACTCGGGTCGATACTGCCTCCAGCTCCAAGGGCTGGAAGTCTCTGCGGCCCAAACTGAGTGCCTGGGGGTTGGTTTATCTGCCGAAAGTCTACTACACTACTGAACGGGGATTTGGCGTAGGGGGGCAGATCATTCGCCCGTTTCGATGGCCGAACGGAGAGGCCTCGCTGGATCGATCGGATGTCAGGTTGAAAGGCCGAATTACCACGAAAGGTCAGAGTGAGGTGGAATCGGTTTTGAATCTCAAGTGGGGGCAAGGGAGATATTATCTGAGATCGAAAGTCAACTTCAATAACCTCGCGCTGCGCTACTATGGAATCGGTCCGGACACGCCTGACAGCAATGAAGAGGTCTATCAACCCCAACAAGTACGTGCATATGTCGAATTTTACCGGAGGTTTTTTTCGCATTTAAAAATCGGTGTCCGGTATGAGTTCGAGCATTTTAAGTTTCTCGAAGTGGAACCGAACAGATTGCTCGATACGGATCGAATTCGTGCCACTGTCGACAAAAACACTGTCGGTGCCGGCATTCTTCTGGACTGGGACACCCGCGACCGTAAGCATTCGCCCACTTCGGGCAGCTACTATCAGGCTTTTGCAATATTCTTCGACGATGAACTCGGAAGCGAGCATGATTTCAACAACTATCACATCGATCTGAAGAACTATTTCTCCGCAGCGCCAGGACATGTTTTGGCTTCGCAGTTTTTCGTTTATGCGGCCAAGGGAAGCCCACCATTCTGGCGAATGGCTGCCTTGGGCGGGCGCGCCCATTCGCGCGGTTATCGGAAGGGGCGTTATCTCGATCGCGTTCTTTTCGCCTTTCAAGGAGAGTACAGAGCCCAAGTGTGGTGGCGTTTTGGCCTGGTAGGATTTGCAGGTGTGGCGTGTGTTACGCGTACGTTACGAAGACTGGAATTTGGTCTCATGAGGCCTACGGTGGGCGGTGGTATTCGCTTCAGAACCGGCTTGGAGGATAGGATCCGGGCAAGGCTCGACATTGCAGCAGGTGAGAATACCGTTCGGGTCTATTTGTCTTTGGATGAGGCATTTTGAGTTAGCGCTTTGAGCTTTTATAAATTTTATTGATAAAAACAGGGTTGCATGAATTATGTATTCAACGACGACTTGCGGCCGCGTTTCATATAGCGATTGGGGGGGATGACGTTCCGCCCCGCTCGAAAGCCATGCCACTCTTGCGCCGCTCTCGGTAGAAACATGTCTCGCCAAGCATACACGTCCTTTATAGCAAATCTGGTCTTCTTGCCCCCGCCCCTAGAATCTCTTTTATATAAATAATTTACAGCTGAGCTTGAGGATGAGTGTTGAGAGTGTTATCATTAAGTATACAATTGGCTATCAACCTGATCTTCGACGAAGGAGGTTGATATGAAAAGGACACTGCTGCTGGTTGTTTTTTCCATGGCTGTGGCAGGCGCGGCGGGTGCCCAGCTTGGGAGCATCGGCTTGTTTGCCGATACCCAAGGGCTGGACTGCAATCTGTACGATACGGGCAGCACGGTGGCAGTTCACGTGTTGCATGTGCATTCGACTGGAGCGACGGGTTCTCAATTCAAGGTAATACAAGCAGACGGGGCGTGTATGACCTGGATTGGCTACACTCTCCCGCCATTTCCGACGGTTATCGGCGATCCACAAACTGGGATTACGATCGCATATGGAACATGTCTCGTTTCACCAATCCATCTGACGACGATCACTTACTGCGGCTGCAATTCACCGTCCTGCAGTATGATAAGGGTTGTACCGGATCCAGCGGCGATTCCTCAAGGAGTTCTGGTTGCAGACTGCGCGGATCCGCCGAATCTTATTGTCGCAACCGGTGGAGCTGCTTTTATCAATCCCGATGCGACTTGTGACTGCGATACGCCCGTAAGACAAACGCGATGGGGGCAAGTCAAGGCGCTGTATCAATAGGCGGATCGGCTTAAGGTTGTGACTGATCCATCGAAGGTGTCTGCGAGAGAAGTGATTCTCAGCTTTTCATCGAGGTTGCGGATTCTCTTTTTTACTTTGAAAAGGACTTCGACGGTTTCTCCGGGAAGCAAATCGAAATAATTATCCGAAAAGTGTCCTTCCGGATCATCGAGCCTGAGAAACAGATTCTTGGCCAATTTGTCCGACGTGAGTGTGATCACATATCCATCCTTGTAGCGCTTGATTTTCCTTGCAATCGTGGCTTTTGGCAGATTCAGATCTTTGGGAGGCACAAAATATTGCAGGTTTCTTGACATCTGCCCTTCTTCTGTCCCTACTTCGGCAACGAGCACGGCGCTGCGTTTCTCTTCATCCTCAACAAGCGTTTCCACTTTTTCTTCGAACCACAATTTGCTCGTGTTCGGTTGAATGATCGACTCTATGCTTCTCTGCCACAGCTTCTCACCCGAGAAGTCCAGGAGTTCCAGCTTCAATATCCCATTCACAGGAATCAACCGATCAGAGATCACGAAAATTCTCAAAACTCCATTGTCCACAGTTGGAGATACCAGGATGTCGTTGTATGCTTTCTTGACGTAGTAGTGCAAAGCCTTCCATCTGCCGGAGTAACCGACGCTGGACCAGGATATCGCCGGCCAGCAGTCGTTCAGCTGCCAGTACAGCGTACCCATGCAATACGGTCTCGCTCGCCGGTGCGCTTCGATACCGGTTTTGACCACTTCGGCCTGGAGCACCTGACTCAAATAAACGAACTCATCGAAGTCGTCCGTAATGTTGTAATCTCTCTCCATGTACATTCTGATGAGCTGGTTTCCTCTGGGGTGCTTCTGGTGAGAGAGCATCACCTCCGAATCCATCTCCCAATTTTCCGGCCGTGAGAATGATTCGAGAGTTTCGAATCTAGGAAACGATTGGAATCCGTATTCGCTCATGAACCTGCCTATTTTTTCCTTGAAGATTTCATATGGCTCGGCATCGTGCCAGACGCCCCAGTAATGAGAGTCCCCTTCGTAAAGACTCCGTTCGTCACCCCGGCCGTACTGCGGCGAGGAAGGCCAGTAGGGCCTGCGATTATCGTATTCGCCGACGATGCCGGGGAGGAGCGTGTGGAACAACTGCTTGTAGTTGTTCCAAATCCGCGAGGAGTCTTCTGCGGAATAGCCAAATTGATCCGGCCAGCCCCAATTGTGCCAGGCCTCGTCGATTTCGTTGTTTCCGCACCAGAGCGCGAGTGACGGATGATTTCGGAGGCGGATTACGTTCTGCGCTGCTTCGCGCTCGACATTTTCCAAGAAGAGCGAGTCATCCGGGTACATCGCATTGGCGAACATGAAATCCTGCCAAACGAGAATTCCGTTCTCGTCGCAGAGATCGTAAAGGATATCGTTTTCGTAAATCCCGCCGCCCCACACCCGGAGCATATTCATGTTTGCATCGACGGCATTGCGGATCAGCTTTTCGTAATGAGCCGAAGTAACCCGGGGAAGGAAGTTGTCCTGTGGCACGTAATTGGCTCCTTTTATAAATAGAGGAATGCCATTCAGCTCGAAGTAAAACTGCTCCCCCGCAGAATCCTTATCGGTGACGAGCTCGAGCGTGCGTACGCCGATGCGTTCGGATATTCTGGACACGACGTTGTTTTCGACTCTCAATTCGCCGAGCAGGTTATAGAGATGCGCTTCCCCGAGTCCATTGGTCCACCATAAGAGGGGATTTTTGATCACAAAATCAACAGTGACCGAATTCTCTCCGAGGCGGAGCGCCGCTTCGGTCCTCCCGAGCAGCCGATTGCCGTCCATGTCGAATAACGAAAGAGTCACTCGGTCATCGATCGAAGATTCGATTTCGAAAATGGCGGATAGCTCCGCTTTTTCATCACTCCCAGAGTGTTGGACGATCTGGAGGTTATTTATTTTCGCTTGATCCCAGGCGCGCAGATAGGCCGGACGCCAAATTCCCACCGTTGGAAACCTCGGCCCCCAATCCCAACCATATTGATAGGCTGCCTTCCTCGTGAGCACTCTTGGCCCACCTGGGAGCCGGTATTCCATGCTGTCCCATGCCGCCTCGACGCGTTTTACCGGTGAATGGAAATACACCTCGAGCGTATTCTTGCCATGTTTTAGGATATCGCTGCACTCGATGTCCCATTTGCAAAACATATTATTCGATGACAAAACCAGCTCATCGTTGAGGTAGACATCCGCGTATGTATCCAATCCCTCGAAAAGAATCTCAGCGTTCTTTTTTTTCATAAATTCTCTGCTCACATCGAACGTCGCCCGGTATTCCCAATCCTCGTATTCAATCCACTGAACGCGCTTTTCATTGTCCCCATAAAACGGATCTTCGATCCGGCCGCGGTCCAGCAAGTCGGCATGGACGCATCCGGGCACGGACGCAGGTAGCCATTCTTCGGACCCGGCCTTGCGAAACCGCCAGTTTTTGCTAATTTCCATGTACAGCATTGGAGGTTTGGCGCAGGAAGTCGCCATGAGGAGCATCGAGACTATTAGCAATAAATATAGCTTACGTGTTGTGCAGCGATTCATGGACGGCGATGTTAGCATAATTTGCCCTGTTTGCCAAAGATACGACTTGTTTACTCAAAGCCGTTCATCATACTTGACTTTAACAAAGTCCCTCCACAAAATTCTTGTTATGAAAGCGATCGTTCTCGTCGTCGAAGATGACAGGAAAATCTCGGCGCTCGTTGCAAAAAACCTCGAGGCGGCCGGAATGCAGTGCTATCGAGCGCGCGAGAGCGCATCCGCCCTCGAATTATTCGAACGCACCCGTCCGGAGGTCATCGTGATGGATATCATGATCCCCGGCATCGACGGGCTCGAACTCACTCGCAGGATACGCCAGGAGAGCAACGTGCCCATCCTCCTCTTGACCGCACGTTCGGGAGAGAGCGTCAAAGTCTTGGGCCTCGAGATCGGTGCGGACAACTACTTGACGAAACCTTTCAGCACTCTCGAACTCGTCGCGCGTGTTCGGGCGCTGCTACGCCGATCGACCGCCGGCACCCGTGAGGAGATTCTCGAACGCGGTGACTTGTACATCGATCCCGGAAACAGGGAAGTGCGTCGCGGTGAGGATAAAATCGAGCTCACCACATTGGAATTTGATCTGCTCTATTTTATGGCCTCGAGAGCAGGCCGCGTTTTCAGCCGCGAAGCGCTCATGGAACACGTCTGGGGCGGTGAACGGTTTGTCGACGAACGCTCCATCGACAGCTTGATCAGCCGGCTCCGCCGCAAGCTCGAACCCAAACCATCCAAGCCGATCTATATCCAAACGGTGTGGGGAGCCGGTTATCGTTTTCCCCGAATGGAATGACAAAACGAATTCATATGCGGAGCCTTTACTGGACTTTTGCCGGATCCTTCTTGCTCGTGCTGATTGTGGCCACCATTTTGCAAGTCATCGCGATCAATTTTTTTCTCACCATCATTTTTGAACCTCCTTGGAGCTCAGGCCGAGCTGCGCACTCGTCAGGTGGCGAAAGAAATCGAAGAGAAAGGAGCGCAACTGGATAGCGCGCAGATCGAGACGATCCTGCGGTCGTACTGCTCCAATTTTCCCTCGGTTATGCTGCTGTTTCGCCAGCAAGACGGAACGGTCGTTGCCGACAGACCCATCCCGCCGAATCTAAGCCGGAGATTGGACAGGGTTGTGTCCGGCAAAACGTCCGGCCGTGGGAGGGGTGCTGCACCCGGCGCAGGGCCAGGCCGAATGATGCGCGTTAGAGCCACGCAACCGGTCATGGCAGATGGGGAGAAGACCGGTGACGTCATTGCTCTGACTTTGCCGGCTCGAACGACTCTGTTCCCGCCGGGAACTCCCCGCCCCACCGCGCTCTTTCTTCCGATTGCTATTGTTGTAGCGGGGATCGCCGGCATGATTCTGTTTCGCATTCTGCTTCGTCGCATCCGCGACCTCGAAAGGCTTGCCATGCGCGTTGCCGAGGAGGACCTCGACGTCCGAGTTCCGAAGCCCGGACCGGACGAAATCGGCCGGTTGGGCAGCCAGCTCAATCGAATGACCGAAAACCTGGCCGCGGCGCGCCGGCATGTCGAAGAGGGCGAGCGCCAGCGCCGGCAACTTCTTGGGGACATTTCACACGAACTGGCCACACCGTCGACGTCGATCAGGGGATACACCGAAACGCTGCTAAATCCCGATATCATGCTGTCCGAAGAAAAGCGCAAACAATACCTCAACGACGTACTCGACGAAGCAAAGCGCATGGACCTGCTCATTCAGGATCTGCTCGATCTAACCCGGTTGGAAGCGGGCGCCATCCAGCTCTTCAAAGAACCTCTGGATTGGGTTCAACTCTGCCAGAACACCATGAGCCGGTTTCAGGCCAGGTTCTCGCAATCGGGAATTCATCTCCGGTGGGTGTCGTCTCTGGGTGAGGCGTGGGTCGAGGCTGACGGGAGGAGATTGGAGCAGGTCAGCGACAACCTGCTCACAAATGCATTGCGATACGTGCCCTCAGGTGGCAACGTGATGCTTTCTTTGGCCGAGGCCTCGGACAGCCAACCGCGCCGCTTCAAACTCCTGATCGGAGATGACGGCCCGGGCTTTCCACGACAAGACCTTCCTTATGTGTTTGACCGTTTTTATCGAGGCGATACCGCCCGTGCCGCACCGGGAAGCGGGCTTGGACTGGCAATTGTCCGTGAGATCATCCGCCTTAACGGCGGGGACGGTCGAGCGGAAAACCGCTCTCCGTCAGGTGCGGCTATCACTGTTGATATGCCTGCGCTGGAGAAGCCCCCCGCTCCTTGACTGCATCCATAAAGACCTCGAGGCCACCCTCCAACGTTTGTCTTCATTTGCCACGCTCCTGCCACATTTCTGCCAAATTTTGAGCGTATATAGCAGTAAAGACATCTTGGAAGGGGAGCCCGATTCATGAGGAGCCACCTGCGGTTCCTGCCCCTATGGGAGCGTCCAAAGGAGGAACGTGATGAGTTCAGCATTCTGTTTCACCAGCCGGATCCAATCAAAAGTATTGGTGACTCTGGCGGCCGCCGTGCTTGGACTCCTGCCAGCACTGTTCGTGGGCTGCATTGATTCGGATGAGCTGTCCGGAGTGACGCCAGCCGAGACCGGATTCGCAGCAGTTGCCGCAACGCCTCCGAGCATTGCGGAGATCCAGTCGGCAGTAAACTTAACACCCGGTCAGGTAGAAGCAGTCGAAGAGGCTCTCGTGCGCTGGCGTCAAGCGGCCGGAACGCAGGCAACAACACGCGCCCGCAGGGGCGGTCGGCGATTGGGTGAAGGCCAGGGCTTCGGATTGGGAACTGGCGAAGGCTATGGCATGAAGCATGGAATGCGCGGTGGTGGATTGCTGATTGATTTTCTCGCTGATGTGATGCCCGTTTTGCGGGACGATCAGATCGGCCCAATGTGTGAGTTTCTTGCCCAACATAGGAGCGCCGGATGGAAGCCCGCCGGAGCACGCGGGGCGGAAGGGCCAAGGGGCTGCAAATGCTCTCCCATAAACTCGATCTGACCGAAGAGCAGCAACCCGCAGTAGCCGAAGCACTGGCAAAGGCAAGGGATGCGGTTCATGAGCTTCGGGATCAGTGTCGAGAAGGCGAGATCGATAGAGAAACACTTCGCAAAAATGTTTCCAGCTTTCGGGAGCAAGTGTTGAGCGAACTCGAAGCAATCCTCAGCGAAGAGCAGCTAAAGACGCTGGAAGAGATGAAGGAAGCGCGGATAAACGGCTTCGTTGAGCGCAGGTAGGCTCGTCTTGGCGTGCGTATCGATCACCATGTTGAAGTCCTCAGCCGGTTGCTCGATCTCACCGATCAGCAAAAGGCGGCCGTTACCGATGTCTTAGACGGCACGCTACCCAAGCGCGAGGCCGTTCTTATCGCGCTCCGCGATGATGAGATTTCCCTGGAAGATGCCCTTGGGGATCTCATGACCCTCAAAGATGAATCCATTGCTGCGATTCGAGACATTCTCATCGAGAAGCAAATCAACAGGCTCGAAGCGTTGAAACCGCTCAGGATGCGGTTTGCACGCTGGTAAGTCGCGTCCAGCAGCGAACGATCCCTTTGCCCGGGCTGATCCACCCCCGGTCCGGGCTGGGGATTGTCAATGGAACGTGTATTTGCTGGCGTCATACACCTGGATCTTTTCTCGCATGGATCGCTGAAGCCAAAGAAACTGCATGCTGAATCCAAGGAAAAGGGGAAACGATGAACAATTCGAAGTCATGCATTATTTCGAGAGCTGCTACCGTATTGTTGGCCTGCCTGGTGCTGTTGTTTTGCTCATCTCCTGCATCGGCGGACGAAACGTCAACTCCGCAGCCAAATCTGTCCGGAACATGGAAGCTGAATAAGGACTTGAGCGACGATCCGCAGGAGGTCATGAAACAAGCCGGGGAAAGGATGCGGCATGGGCGTGGATCATCGGGCCGGGGAATGCCGGAGGGTCGTGGAGGAAGAATGGGCGGGCGGGGAGGGAGAATGGGACCACGAGGTGGAGGCATGCAAGGCCGGCCGCAAATGGGAGGAGCGATGCGAGAGCTTTTGGAAGGCGAAGAGCTTCTGCATATCGCCCAGGATGATGTCAAACTGACGGTCGGCGTTTCTGACAAAGCGATCGAATTGTACACAGACGGACGCCCGTTGAGGCAGGAAACGGATAAAGGCGAAATCATTCGAAAAGCGGCATGGGAGGGCGATATTCTCGTTGTACGCTCGGATATGCCAAACGGCGGCACAATGACCCGCACGTATCGATTGGCTGAGGGTGGCAGGAGCCTTCATGTCACCGTTCTGATCGAGCCAGCTGGAGGCCCCGGAAAGATCCAAATCGAGTATCATTACGACGCCGTCCTGGGGGAAGAGGGAAGGCAGAGCCATAATTGACGCTGGACAGATGGCACGGTTCCCCGCGAAAATAATCGCCATTAGATTGTTGGATTTCTGCGAGATAGAATTCTTCCTGTTGGAACGAGGTGCGCTGGTATGCGTAGGAAGAATCTTGAGCTGGCGGCAACCATTGCCGTGCTCGCCTGTTGCCTGGCAGCCGTTCCATTCGATGCCGGGGCGCGGCCGCGGCGAGGCATGCAGGGAGCTCCGGAAATGGTGACACGGATGATGCTCGGAGTCCGCGGTGGGTATGATTTTGAGATCGATAAGTGGAGCGCGGGCGGTCATATGATCGTTCCTTTGGGGCCCAGGGGCATGCTCGAGCTGATTCCCAGCGGTGATGTTTTTTTCCTTGATGACGAAATGGACTGGCAGGTCAACCTCGATGCGGCCTTTCGCGGAGGGCGGTTGGGTTTTCGAGGCCCCATTTATATGGGCGGCGGGATTGCCATTTTCAGGAGGGATTTAAAGGGAAGCGGCGGTGAGGATACCGAAACCGGTTTCAACTTGCTGGCAGGTCTCAGGCTGCCGATGCGCCGATGGATGGCAAAACCTTTTCTGGAAGCGCGGTGGACGTTCGTGGCTGATGAGCAGTTTTTCCGGCTCGTGTTCGGATTCAATCTCCCGTTGGGGGGTGGGCGCTAGCGCTACCCTCCCTCAACGCCGAGTTCCGGTAGTGTGCCATTTGCTTGTGTTCATCCCCCATTCGGGAATATTCCGATCGTCCCTCCGTTTGATTGCTCACTGTTCGCCCGGAATGACATTATCAAGTTGCGCTGATTTCCGATTCGGCATAATGAATGAGCGCCACATCCAGCAGCCTCGACTTGCAGAGAGTTCGAACCGCTCCTCAACGTTTCGCAGACATGTTTGCTATTGGCTTTAGCGACTCGCTGTTTCAAAGGACGACTTGCTCACAGCTTTTCTAGATGGTTTAATTCCGCGTTCTCCCTCTGAATAGGCCTGATTAAAGCTAAATAATAATTTCCCCCTTCACTAATGGTTTGCATGTCATGTGAAATATTTAATACACTTTCCGAGACGTTGCATGTACCAGAAATAGGTGCCGCCTTAGCAACAAGAGGAGGAGATCAAGTTGAGAAGAACACACATCGTTTTTATGATCGTACTCGTTGCGTTTGCCGTTGTCAGCTGCCAACAGCCCGCCTCACGCGAGATCCCACAGTACACGATCGAGCAATTCATGGATGTAAAAGCCATATTCGGAAGCACGTTTTCACCCGATGAAAAGCACATCGCGTTCACGAGCGATGAATCAGGCATTTTCAATGCGTATCTGGTTCCCGTTCAGGGCGGCGAAACGAAGCAGATCACCCATTCGGACAGCAACTCGGTGATTGCCCTTTCGTTTTTCCCCCACGACAACCGGCTGCTCGTGATGAGCGACCAGGGCGGCAACGAGATCTGGCATCTTTATCTCCGGGAGGAGGACGGGACGGTTCGCGATCTTACAGCGTGGGAAGGCGCCCGTTCGACGTTCGAAGCGTGGAGCTATGATGACAAGAGCTTCTTTTTCAGCTGCAACAAGCGCGATTCGAAATTCATGGATATCTACGAAATGGATATCGAAACTTACGAGCCGACGATGGTTTATCAGAACGATGCCGGTTATTTCCTCGGTGATGTTTCCAACGATAAGCGGTTTATGGCGTTTGGAAAGACGATTACCACTCATGCTACGGAGATGTATCTCTACGACAGGAAAACGGAGGAGCTCAAGCATCTAACGCCAGAGGAAGAGGAAGTGAGTTACTCACCCGTGGCCTTCAGTAATGATTCGAAGAGCCTGTACTACCTTACCGATAAGGGCAGGGAGTTCAAATGCCTGAATCGGTACGATATCGAGTCCGGAGAAATCGAAACAGTGTACGAAGCAGATTGGGATCTCATGGAGGCCTATTTTTCTAGAAATGAAAAGTACCGCGTTGTTGGAATCAATGAAAACGCAAGAACAGTGATAAAAGTTGCAGACACGAAGACGGGAAAGCAAGTGAACCTGCCCAAACTCCCCGAAGCAGATGTCACTTCGGTCAATATCTCGAGAAGCGAAAAGCTCATGACGTTCTATGTCAACAGCTCGCGGTCGCCCAATAACCTGTACGTGTACGATTTTGAGACGAAGCAATATAGAAAGCTTACCGACTCGATGAATCCCAAGATTGTGTTGGAGGACCTGGTGGATGCGCAGCTCGTAAGTTACGAGTCATACGATGGTGTCAGGATCCCGGCCATATTATACAAGCCCCATCGGGCCGAATCAGGCGTTCGGGTTCCAGCCCTCGTTTGGGTGCACGGCGGCCCAGGCGGGCAGTCTCGTATCGGGTATCGTGCAACGATCCAATATCTCGTCAACCACGGATATTTGATTCTTGCCGTGAACAACCGAGGCAGTTCGGGGTATGGGAAAACGTTCTACAAAATGGACGACAAAAAACACGGAGAAGCCGATCTTGGGGATTGTGTTGAAGCCAAGAAGTTCCTGACCGGTACCGGGTACGTGGATCCTGGAAAGATCGGAATCATCGGCGGGAGCTATGGCGGTTACATGGTGCTGGCCGCAATGGCTTTCGAGCCGGAGCAGTTTGCCGTCGGCGTGGATCTTTTCGGCATTTCCAACTGGGTGAGGACATTGAAAAGCATCCCACCGTGGTGGGAGGCTTTCAAGAAAGCCCTCTATGAAGAGTTGGGCGATCCTGCAACTGACGAAGAACGCCTGCATAGAATTTCGCCGCTCTTTCATGCGGACAATATCCGAAGACCGTTAATGGTCCTCCAGGGCGCCAACGATCCGCGCGTTCTAAAACAAGAATCCGATGAGATCGTTGAGGCCGTGAAGAAGAACAATGTGCCCGTCGAATACGTGTTATTCGATGATGAGGGCCACGGTTTTAGAAAGAAAGAAAACCGGATCAAAGGATACAAGGCGGTTCTGGATTTTCTGGATGAGCATTTGAAGGGGGAGGGGGAGTAGATAGAGCAAGCATTTTTTAATCTTGAGTTTGATTCAAGCCCGGCTATCGCCAATAAAGACAGCGATAGCTGGGTTTTTTATGGAGACAGGTCTTCGATTGCTTAAGATTGGCTTCTTATTTAACGCTTGATGTTACGAGCTCAAACGGCACATTACCGCCGAAAAGATTTCTATAACGGATTTGTTGAACTTGTTGATATCAAAGTAACTATAGACTACAATTTCTTTGATCGTCCTTATCAACCCAGTGAAGTCACCATCTTCTCTTTCGTGTTCCATTGCGCGAGGAGCTCATTAAATGAAACCCATCTATCTCGACTACAACGCCACAACGCCTATTCTCCCCGAAGTCGCGGAGGCGATGAAGCCTTACCTCTACGAGCATTTCGGGAATCCATCGAGCAGCCACCCGTACGGCGTCACAACGAAAAGGGCGATAGAAAATGCCCGCTCTCAGGTGGCGGATCTCGTAGGCTGTGATCCCAGCGAGGTCATCTTCACCAGCGGTGGTACCGAGAGCAACAACATCGCGATCAAGGGTGTGGCGTATGCGTATCTCAATAAAGGGAACCACATCATCACTTCGGCTGTGGAGCATCCTGCCGTCATGCAGGTGTGCCGCTGGCTGGCGACCAAGGGATTTCGAGTGACTATATTGCCCGTAGACAAATTCGGCCAAATTGATCCTGCAGATCTCGAAAACGCCATCACACCAGAAACAATCCTGGTAACCGTGATGCACGCGAACAACGAGGTGGGCACCTTGGAGCCCATTAGCAGGCTCGCGGAAGTTGCTCACGAACACGGGGCGATCGTGCATTCGGATACCGCGCAATCAGTGGGGAAGATACCGGTAACGATGGATGCGCTCGGTGTGGATTTGCTCTCCATCGCCGGGCATAAGCTGTACGCCCCCAAAGGGATCGGCGCGCTGTGCGTGAGAGATGATGTCCGCGTGGCGAAAATCCTCCATGGAGCCGACCACGAGAGCGGCCGCCGGCCGGGAACCGAGAACGTATTGGAAATCGTCGGGCTCGGGCGCGCATGTGAACTTGCAGGCGAACGCATGAAAGACGACATGCAGCATGTTATGGAAATGCGTGACAAGCTGCACGATGGGTTGTTTGATGAGCTGGGGGATCAAGCTGTGAGATTGAACGGTCATCCGGTCAGGCGTTTGCCGAATACGTTGAGCGTAAGCTTCCGCAGTGTCGAAGCCAACGCGCTCCTCTCCGAAATCGGCGATCGAGTGGCTGCCTCAGCGGGCGCTGCGTGCCATGCGGATGATGTGGAGGTCTCCCCTGTATTGGAAGCGATGCAGGTGCCGGTCGAGTGGGCGATGGGAACCGTCCGCTTCTCCACCGGGCATGGAACCACAGCAGAGGAAATCGATCGCGCTGTTGATGTCGTAACCAAGGCCGTAAGACGGCTCCAACCATCGGCGGAGCCTGTGTCCGCTTCAACTGACGTAGAGGAAGGCGAATACAAACTCACACATTATACCCACGGCCTCGGTTGTGCATGCAAGCTGCGTCCACAAGAGTTAGAAAAAATCCTCGCGGCACTTCCAACTCCTTCGGATCCGGCTTTAATGGTCGGTACCGATACGGCCGATGATGCGGCCGTGTATCGTTTGAGCGATGAACTCGCCGTCGTTCAGACCGTGGACTTTTTCACGCCGATAGTGGACGCCCCGTATATGTTCGGGGCTATATCGGCCGCCAACTCTCTCAGCGATATATACGCAATGGGCGCCCGGCCTTTGTTTGCGTTGAATGTGGTTGGGTTCCCATCGAATCGACTCCCAATGAGTGTGCTGGAAAAGATTCTCAAGGGCGCTTTGGACAAAGCCGCGGAGGCCGGCGTCAGTGTGATCGGGGGACACACGGTGGACGATACGGAGCCCAAGTTCGGATTGGCCGTAACGGGCATTGTGCATCCCGATCGCCTGGTGCGAAACGATACTGCTCAACCGGGCGATGCGTTGGTATTGACGAAACCTGTTGGTGTGGGAATCATTTCCACTGCGATGAAGCGTGGGCTGGCTGATGAAGACGCGGCACGTGAAGCGGCAGATTTGATGGCAACGCTAAACCATATTGCAGCTGAGGTGATGAACGAAGTGGGCGTCAACGCTTGCACGGACATAACCGGATTCGGTCTTTTGGGCCATCTGCGAGAAATGGCGGAGGGGAGCGGTGTGGACATGGAGATTTCTGCGGGAGCGGTGCCGATACTGGAAGCAGCTCGGAAATTCGCCGGCGCCGATGTGGTACCTGGAGGCACCCTGAATAACCTGGCGTACGTGGAGCCCCACGTGACATTCGCCAAGGGCGTGTCCCGGGTCATGCAGTTGATTCTAGCCGATGCGCAGACGTCGGGTGGTCTGTTGGTGAGCGTACCGGCAGACCGCACCGAAAAGTTTTTGAAAGCGCTGCGTAAGGCCGGCGTGGAGAATGCTTCGAAAATCGGAGAAGTGGTAAAGAAGGGCAAAGGATTTATACGCGTGGTGGAGTAAAGAGGCTCGGAGTGGTGCAGCAAGGAGAGCTTGCATTAAGGTTGGCCGGGAGATTGTTCGGACTCGTTTTGTGGTAGACACCGGGGAAGCTCAGGCTCAGCCTTCCCGATATGCTCCCATTTCGACAGCCCGAGGGGATTGTAATGGAGGAGGGAGCATTCTTTAATCCCACCCGCCCTGACGAAGTTGGAGATACCGCTCAGATTCTCTTCTGATGTCGTGAATCCGGGAATCAGTGGAACGCGGGGTATCAGCTCTATATTTTCCTTCGATAAGCGTATGAAATTCTCCAATATCTTTTTATTATCGCGACCGGTGTGCTGACGGTGTTCTTCGGGACCGATGATTTTAATGTCGTACATCACCAGGTCTATCCAGGGGAGCAGCTCTTTTTCGAACGCGGAGTAGTCGAAATAGCCGCATGTCTGCACAGCTGTGTGGATACCGTTTGCTTTTAGTCCTCGCAAAAGTTCTCCGCAGTATCCAGGCCAGAGCGTGGGCTCTCCTCCGGACAGCGTGACACCCCCATCTGATGTTTCATAGAAAACTCGATCGCGAAGAAGAATCTCAATAAGTTCTTCGACTTCGTAATAATTGCCGATCCTGCGGAGACCCTTGCCCGGGCATATGTCAGCGCATTGGGCGCAACGTGCACACTTCGAGCGATCGATTCTAACATTTGCTTCTGGCAGAATGGCGTCCTCAGAGCAGGCGATCGCGCAATCGAAGCAGCCGATACAGTCTTTTGGATAAAAACCGATTTCAACCTGGGGATCGAGTGTCTCCGGGTTCTGACACCACTTGCAGGACAGCGGGCAGCCTTTGAAGAAGACGGTGGTGCGAACGCCCGGCCCATCTTCCGTCGAGCCTCTCCCGATGTCAACGATAAGAGGAAACTTCTCTGGCATCATTCGGCTTCTCTTTAATCAAATGCCTTGGCCAATTGAAGTTGGAGATGGTTGGCCAGATACCCAAATCTGTAGATGTAGTTGAAATTGCCGTCGAGTATGACCTCATTCCGTAATAGGGACCTTAAAATATCCCTCCTGTTCTTCTTACCCTCCTGACCACCACGCGGAAGCAGAAAGTTCATCAGCGCTTCTGCGTTTTTGAAAATGACGGTGGCGTTCGGTGTGACTTTCAACGATTCATTCGGCTCGAGCTCTTTTTGCTTGAGCTTGTTGTTTTTGAACTCCGCAAGGACTCTTATTTCGTTGTCCTTGCTTTTGAATTGGATCAAGCCGTTGAAGCCTTCGATGTTCTTTCTCAGGCGCCGGTCGATAAGAAAGGAAAAGGTCATGAAGTTGAGGAGGATTTTGAGGAACTCCTCCGCCGCTTCATCTCTCAAGCTTTTCAGTAGTGAGCGTTTGATGAAATAATGCCTGGTCTTTCGCCAGGGATACAACAGCCAGTCCACCCTACCACACCTCCTTTCCAGTATCGAGGTCGTACTCGGCTCTAATGATGATCTCCTCCTGCATGTATTTGTTCAAATCACCGAAGTAGGCCGTATAGCCGGAAACTCTCACCAAGAGGTTCGGATATTTCTCCGGGTGAGCTTTTGCGTCTTTGAGTGTTGCTCTATCGATCAGATTGAACTGGACTTGAAGACCGCCCATCTTCATGAATGCTTCGACGCTCGAAGCGAACTTGGGAATCATATGAGCGGGATCTCTTGCCGGTGTGTATTTGAGGTTCAAAGCATGGCTGTTTGCAATCTTTTTCGCATCGAGGTTTGCCACAAAGCCCAATGATTCCATTAGGTCCGGAGCCTGCCTCGAAACAGGAGTGATACCGCTGGGCAGTACTTCTCTATTCCTGCGGCCGGAGGGCATCGCGCCGGTGAGCACGCCCCAACCTGCGTGGGTGGTCATTGTCCAGTAGCCGACCGTATACTTGCCTCCCCTGTAGTTTTCCCTGCTCTGATACTCCGTATGGAGGAAGTCGAGGAGATACTTGGTCATATCTGCGGCCTCTCGGCTCCCCGCACCGTATTTGTTCTCCGAATGGATCGCTTTTTGATGAAGTCTCTCGTATCCCTGCCAATCGTTTTCTACGGCTTTGATCAGTTCGGCAAACGCGGTCTCCTGTTTGTCGAAGACCAACTCCTTGAGCGCACAGAGGGAATCGACGACTTCTGAGAGACCGATGATCGCCGCTCCGGAGGCATTGTAAGTGGCACCACCTTCCAGGACATCCTTGCCTTTGTCCATAGTTCCTTTCGTGAGTGCCGACAGGAGTGGCAGCGGATGCACCTTGAGATGTGTTTTACCGAGCATATTGTTCAGCTCCACGCTTTGATCAATGAGGAAGATGAGCTGCGTCTCGAAGGCATTCAGGAAATCCGAAAAGTTCAACATCTCTGAAGGCGGCGCGGTCTTAGGTCCAACTTGTTCTTCTTCAGTGAGCCGGTGTCTTCCCTGGAACAAGGCCATTTCCAGCGCGGAAGTGAGATTGAGCATGATAGCCCCTGTGTGGCCAAATGTTTTGCCGCCGCATACCGGTTCGACGCATCCCACAATGGAGTAATTGCGGGCATCCTTTTCGGTGTAATTTTGGGCGAGAAGCGTCTTAATGACTTCGACATCGTTGTGGAAACAGGGAGTGGCTTTGGTGGTAATGTTCACTTCCCCAAGGCGGACCAGGTACTCTGGCGGATTCTCATCGGGACAATATCTGGCATTGACATTGGGATCTCTCACCTTGAGAAGTTCCGTGGCCCGAAGCAGCACATAAGTGAGCTCATTCACCGCGTTTTTTCCGTTTTGGTCAACACCCCCAATGGTGATGGCCTGATTCGAGCCGCTGCCGCCGAACAGTTCCTCGCCGGTCTCGGGGCTCATCGGAACGTGATCCACCAGCCTCAAGAAGAAACATCCGACGAGTTCGACAGCCTTTTCCGGTGTGAGTGTGCCCGCTTTGATATCATCGCTGTAGAGGCGGTACAGCATCTGATCCAACCGGCCGAGGCTCATTGCGATGTTGTTGTTCTCTTGGTGCAGAGCAACATGACAGATCCAAATGGCCTGGAGAGCTTCATGAAAGGTCTGCGGCTTTTTCTCCGGTACCCGCTCGCAGATTTTGCTAATTGTCATGAGTTCTTCCTTACGGACCGGGTCAAGTTCCCTTTGCGCCATGGCAGCCGTTTTCTTGCTGAGTCTCTGGGCGTAAGCAATGACTCCCTCAAGAACCGTCCTCACCGCTTTATAGAAATCCTTTTTCTTGTGATCGGTCTCGGTGGATTCTTTAGCTGTTGTCGTCTTGATTATGGAATCCAATCCTTCTTCGATTACCACTTCGTAATCCGGAACGGTATGCGAGATCACGTGGGCTTTGGTGCCGAGGAAGAAGACCAGGCGTTCCATAATCTTCTGGCATGTGGGATTGTTGTAGTCCTTGCGGCAGACCTCCTGGATGGTCCCATCCATCCAGTAGGGGAACACCTTGAAGTTCAAGTCATCGATCTCTGCCTGGGTAATGTTGTAGGGATTCTTCGAGCGCTCCGGGAGCGTCTCGAGTTCAGGCCACAGCGCTTGCCCCATGAACTGGGGGTAGATTACCATCCCTTTGGTCTTCGTCGTCGTGGTTCCGGCGAGGAGATCATCGTCCTGGATGAGCGGCTTTTTGTTCTCGAGGACATATTTGAGTCTCTTGGCGGCGCGGACCTCTTGTGAGTCGGATGCGTTATCCATTCGCCGCATGTATGTTGTCATCAACAGAGGAAGCTCGGTGCAAACCGCGGGTCTCGTTTTGAAATGGACGTCCCGCAGTTTCTTCAGGCGTAGCAGTTTGTCGAGAGTGACGCTTTTCAGGCTGAGATCATCCAGGGCAATCGGCATTGTGTCCCTCCAGGTTCTGTAGAGCTCCGATCGAAAGAGTTTTGATTGTGAACCGGCTTTATATATTCAACTCCCGCAATGCTAATGCAGGAGTTCTTTTTTGTAGCATTGTATGGGACGTGTGTCCGTAGCGACCACACACTCGTTGCAGTTGTCGCACAGGGCCTTTTCGCTGGCACCGGTCTTGAATTTATTGGCCAGGTCAGGTTCCAAGATCAAAGGCCTCGCCATGGAGATAAAGTCTGTTTTGCCAGATTCGATAGCGGATTCCATGACAGCTTTGGAGCGCATGCCTCCGACAGTGATAACAGGCAGTGAGACAGCTTGCTTTACCTTGGCGGCCGTCTCGAGATTGTATCCTTCGGCGAACGACGGCTGCACAACTTTAACGAACGGAACCACGAACGCTTTTAGAAGCAGCTTGATGATGGGATGATAATTGCAGTAGGGGCGCATATAATTGAAAATGGCGCTCGTTGGAAATTTCCCCCTCGTCATGACGAATCCGCCCTCATTCGTGCCGCAGCTCAATTCGATCCCGTCACAGCAATCTGTCTCCTCGACCATCGAGGTGATTTGGACGCACTCTTCAGGCTTCATGCCGAGAGGGGCTCGCTCGTACGTGTTTAGCTTTATTAGCACCGGATAGTCTTTCCCAACCATTTCTCGAACAGCTTTCAGTATTTCACCTACGATTCGGAATCGATTGTCGAGGCTGCCTCCCCATCTGTCCATTCTTTTGTTGGAATGGCGAGATAAAAAAGAAAAAAGGAGATATCCGTGAGCACCATGAATTTGGACGCCATCGTATCCCGCTTGTTTTGCACGCCGCGCCGCTTCGGCAAAGCCTTCTATCACGATCCGGATATCTGCTTCAGACATTTCTTTTGGAGTTTCCCGGTAGAAACCGCAAGGAATTCGTGAGGGTGCCATCAACGGCTCTCCCGTTTCCTTGGACCATGTCTGGCGGCCGCAGTGAGCGATTTGTAAAACGATTTTGCCGCCGATTTGATGGATGCGGTTGACGAGCGCTCGATGAGAAGGGATCAGCTCGTCCGAATCGATCATCGTCATATGGTATAGAGCGCTCTTGCCAGATTGCATGATCCCTGCGTATCCGGTGATGATCAGACCAATCCCACCCCTTATGAAACCCTCGTAGAAATCGAACTGCTCAGTGGTTGGTCTGCCCCTATCGTCCGCCAGCCCCTCATGGGAAGCGCTCCGGATCATCCGATTCGAGAGCTCCATCGTGCCGATGGTTGCTTTGGTAAATAGAACGGAGATCGGGATTCCTCCCTTTCAGGGTGCTCTGCTTTCTCTCCTGATCTTCGCGATCATATAAATCAGGGGAATGATGAAATAAATCATCACGCCAATCCAGGCGCCGCTAAAATCGAAAGGATTCTCCCATACTCTGGCCATCGATTCTCGCGTTTAACCGCTGAGATTGTGATACTGGTCATAGGTTCCAACCAGGGTGAACGAAGGGTAGCAGAGAACGACCACCAGTCCGGCTATCAATAATATGGCGATGTATGTCGGTCTCAAGTAACGTTCCTTGCCGGTGGTGATCCAGTAGTAAGCGAGGCGAAAGCCAAGGTAGCCGGCGATGACGATGCTCAGTATGAAAAGGGTGGGGAAAAGGGGATTGAACCAGCCGGCGTGTATTTGCGATTCGAACCGCTTGAACCAGTAAATGTTTTCCCACCCCGGCCAGCCGCAGATCAGGTACAAGCCCGCCGGTACGATGACCACCGCGGCAAAGAAGACAGAGTAGAAGAGGTAGCGGTAATAGATCGACGGTCTCTCGCCGCCCGGACTTCCGGCTTCTTTTTGGATTTTCTTCCGGGCCAGATCGATGAAAAGCTGGCTCGCCGCAAAAGCGGCAGGAATATCCAGTTGTACCACTTTTATACCCCCCTGTCTCTTTTTCGGATCCAAAGGAAGAAGATGAGAAGTGAACCCCAGAATACAACGGTCAGCGCCAGCCAGTAGATGAAAAACGGACTTTCAAAGAAAGAAAAAGTATTGCCGTTTTGATAGTCGATCCATGTGGCCGCCACGTTGAATGTCGCTTCTCTGCTGAGGATGACGATGATCAGAATGAGGACTCCTAATCCAATGTAGCATGCCCTCAACGAGCGTTCTTTTCCTTTTCTGATCAGGGCTCTGCCGGATATGAGACCGAGCAGGGTCGGAATGAGGGTCATCGCTACCACGCAGATCCCGCAGACGAGGGCCAGCCATGGGGTGTTCTTGATATCGTCGATTTGCCTGAAGAAATAGTTGGTCTCCCATGCCGGCCAGCCCGTGAAGAAATAGACCACAATCGGCGTTATAAAGCAAAAGGCGAATATGATGGTCACGGTCCGCAGAAATAGATACTGCTCGCGGTTGCCGCTTCTCAGCATGTTTCGCCCGGCATCCGCTATCACCTGGCCGGAAATGAGGCCCACCGGGACGTCAATCAGGAGCACGGCGGTTCCTCCTTGTTTTTAGAAACGCAATATTGAGGGCGCATCCATGTACGATCGTTGACTCGGCCCGAGCTTGTTCCTTCTCCATACTTTTAACGCCTATACTTGCTCGCAGCGCCGTCATGTTGACTCAGCCCGAACTTATCCTTTCTTTCAGGTTTTTGTACCGGATTTTTGACTCTTGGGCAACTGTTTCTGAAAATGTTTTCCAGGGATTCTCTGATGGGTGCACCAGGTCCTGGATTTTGAGGTGGAAGGGATTGGACGGTTCTGTTTTGTGGCGCGCTTCGAGGACCTTGACGGAAGAGGCCGCCGCGTCTTCTTTTTGATCGTACATACGGATCGAAGTGGCGTTCAGCTTCTCATCGATCAGGATCATCGAAGCGCCGTGCAGCGGTTCCGGCTTCACCGTATCCACCACCCAACCGCCTGTATTGTAGACGTTCACCCACTGCGGGTAGCCTTGGAAATTCATGTCTTTTTGAAATGGCTTGTGCGTGTGCCCAAAAACAAATGTGACGTCAATGGGCATGTTTCCGCTGCGCTCCCGGAGGATTTGCTCTTTGAGAGGTCCGCGCATGTATTTCTTGAGTCCTTCCCGGCCGTTCTTGGATAAGGGCTTGTCCTTCATTTTTCTCTCTGTTTCGAAGGCTTTATCTGCGGCGGCGTGGAGTATTTTTTCGATGAGCTTAGCTGCTGCCCAATCAGGTCCGGGGAGGTCATACTTGTCCTTTAAGTTTTTAGCGAGGCCGCTGAGAAGCTTCTTGAATTCTGCCTCGTCCCGCATTTTCTCGTAGATTAATTCGACGTCCTGTCCAAATTCCCCTGAACGTCCCATTGTCGACCAAAAAAAATCGATCCAGGCGAAATTCTCCGCTTCGATATCCCATGTGTACTTTGGCATTTCGCGTTTGGGGAATACCAGTGTCTTCAAAAAGCTCATTAGGGTGTAGAGTGAATCGATGAAATGACCGTGATGGAAAATGACGCATTTTTGTTCATCTCTGCTGAGGATGCCATAATTCGGATAGGCTGCATTTATTTCAATCCCATTCTTGCCAAGATGCGCGTGCCTCTGAATCAACGTGGTCAGGAGATACGCTTGAGGCAGCTTCGACGGGTTTTTCTCGAACATTCTCGTTACGTGCCACGGGATTGGCAGGTGCTTGCCCGGACGGAGCTTTCCAATGTGTTTTGCATACTGCGTCTCCCGGGCGCTCTCCCAGAAATGATGGTCGTGATTTCCAGGGAGGTAAATGATTCCGCTGAAGAGCGCTTCATCTGGCTGCAAGGTCAGTTCTATAAAGCGTTCGAATACCATCGCCGCCTGATTGACCGTGGCCAGAGCCAGCTCGAGAACATCGCCGGCCAGCACGAGGATCGGCTTTCTACCGTAGTTGGCGTTCTCGATGAGGTGCCTTATACAATCGATCAGTCTCTTCATTACAAGGCTGGGGTAGCGTGGATCTGTCGTTGTACTGTCCGGTTTTAAATTGGTCAATAGACTGTCTTCCTCGCCGAGATGCAGATCGGAGAGGCAGACATAGCGGATGTTATTTGCCATGTAATCGCCTCCTTCCCTGGGGCGCTTCAGCAGGAGTAAGTTGGCCGCTTACCCGCCGCCCGTCTCCCAGGATTCATATCCCCGTTTTTTCTTGCTAATTTGGAAATGCTTCCAACTGTCCTTATCGAAATACTCAATTTTTGGAATCACGACCTGCGGCCATTTCTGCGCTTTATCTCCAACTTCATGAGGTCTGAAAAAGGAGTGGTGGTAAGAATCATTGGTGAGGATGGGCCGTTTTCCCTTCATTTCGAACTTCGTTTTGCGCAATGTAAAATAGAGTCGTTTGTTACCCAGCTTGTCCCAATCCCAGTCGAGGATTTGCTTGAATACGCCTGAAGGATGGGCATCTACACGGTACGTCATCTCGTCCACGACGAACTCGCTGGGCGCAAGAAGGTCGAGATCAGGTAACGTTGGCTTCCTCTGAAGAATTACCTTCACGAGCTCGACGTCTCCCGGCCCCCAATCCTCTTCGTGTTTTAGGAACCTGTCGTGGATGCGCTTTACCGTTTGGACTGCCCAGCCGGGTTTAAGCCTCCCCAAATCCTGCTGCGACGGAATATCCCACACGTAATGAATGGCTAGCTGGATTCTCGCAATGTACCTTCCTCGTTGAGGCTGCTTGAGGATCGCCGCCCGAAAATACACTCGGGGATTTTGCCACAAATCAAAGGGTTTGAGCCTTATCGCTGGACAAAAATAAGAGGCGAGCTTCTCATATGGTTGAAGCTCGCCTTCGGGGACACGCCTCCATGGCTGGTATGGGGTCATGATCAGATCTTCCTTTCCTCTCTATTAGGCTTTTGCTCCTTCCCAATGTTCGCATTTTTCGACAGCACCTTCATCTGCGGTCTCGCAAAGCGGCCATACTTCGGGCGTTATCTTTCGTTCCGAGATATGCTTCTCGGCATAGGGGCAAATATCTCTCCGTACGCCTTTTAACAGATCTTCGATAATATCAGCCACGTTTCTTTCTGTTGGATAAGAATCCTCGAAAATATTCTTGTGAATGCGATCCACATCCAAATACAGCGAGTTTAGAATTAATTCGACCTGATCCAAGTACTTATCATAATAGCGCCCTCTTTCATAGTCTTCTCTGACGTAAAGCATTTGCTTTTTCTTTCGAGCCCTGCTTGCAATCCCCAGGTAAGCGAAGTAGCCAATTCCGGCCAGCCCTGAGCCAATTCCCCATAAAGTAATGCCAGAAAGGTTAAGAGCATCTGCAAGGGTCACACCTCCACCAGCGCCGATAGCTATGGCAGGTAACGATTTCAAAAAATCCTTTAGCTGCTTTCCGAAAACGATGCTTTCTTCGACCGACTGCAAATAGGCCAACCGCAATTTTTCATTGTCTTCGAAATTCAAGTCGCGGCCTTTGTGGACGATTTCCAAGCTGCGGAGGCTCGTGTCGATAGCAGCTATCGCGTTGAGGGTATACTTTTTTTCCGTTTTGTTTTTTTCTGCTTCTGCTTTTATGTCTTTGAGGCTGGCTTCCACCATGGAGGCATATTTTTGGGAGCTTGTGTCATTGGAAAAAGCGCCGGTTCGGGCCCATGCGATTCGAACGGCTGTAATGGGCGGGAGTAGGGAAGTCATGGAAGCCATTTCTGTCCTCCTCGATAGTGTGCAATAGTATCAATAGTTCTTATCAACTATATCAAAGGCTCTGCTGGGAAGTCCCTGCACGATGCCGAATTGAGCTTATAATTGCTGAACCTCGAAATAAATGAGCGCGTGATCGGAATATTTGCTGATCCAGTGGCCTTTCTTCGTATCCGTTGCCTCCTTTGGCCATCCACGCACGTCCACCTCGGCACCTTGGAATGGCTTGAACTTGAGATGTTTCGCTGCTACCACGTGGTCAAGATTCCCGGGCTCGTAACTGGAGCTGGGGCCGTTCCACCACGTGTGTGAGGAATTCTTAGTCAAGATTCTCATCTTGCGGCGAGATGCTCGGCTCCCAAGCCGCCGGATCTCCGCTTCGGCATCGATGTTCTCCACATACGGGTACTCCTGTCCCATAGTGTTAAGATCCCCGAGAAAAATGTAGTTGGCTTTCCCAGTCCCACCAGCTACTTTATCGAGAGTCTTTCGAAATTTCAAGGCGCGGTTGATCATGTCGTCACGGAGACCAAATCCCTTGGGATCGCTCAGACTCTTGAGATGGAGGAAGAGGAGAGAATAATACTTGCCCTCTTTGTTCACTGTCACCAAAACTCCCGGACGCAAGGATGGCTGTCCGCTCTTGAACTCGAGCTTCTGTGTCACATAGGCGGACACCCCATAGCGAATTCCAATTAAAATCTCCTGCGTTTGGGGACCTTCCGTGATGTGAAACTGGTATTTCGGCATGGCTTTCACAATCGGACGGAAAACCTTGCTGCTCGCAACCTCGTAGATTGCGACGATATCAGCCTTCTGGTCGGCCAGGTACTTTATCGTTGAGCTTATCTTGGATGGATCATTTCCGAAATGTTCTACATTCCAGGATGCAACAGAAAATGCTTTTGGCATTGTATTTCCTCCGCGTGATCAAAGCATGCTTGGCAGGTTATTTCGGTAATTATTCATTTCAAAGAAATTGGCGTGCGAGCTGATCCACAGAAGGACTGATCGAAGCTGCTGGCAAGACCGGATTGGATGATTTGAGATGATATAACGATTGAATCCGACTTAAACGAACAAGCCCTTCATTTTTGTGACCCGTGTGGCAATTTTCACGGCGACATCGCCCATCTCCTTAATGCGGCTCTTCAGCTCGGCCTGGGAGATGTTGGCAGCTGAAGCCTCTTTAACTACGGTAATCAACTGATCGTAGGTTTCGAGATCGGTCGTACCCGGAGTAATGCGATCGATTTCTTTGCGGGAAAGCCCCAACAGGCCCTCGATCTCCTTCCGGTATTTCCCATTGAACGCCGCCCGGTTCTCCTTGGTCCGCCTCTTTATCTTTCTCCGAAAAGCTTCGATTTTCGTCGGCATAACAACCCTCCTTTATAACTGTTTATTGGTCAGGGGGATCCATTTCTGTGTTTACTCGGGCACATCTACTCCTCATCACTCTCTTCGCGAAATCTACCGATAACCTTATCCAATTCCTCTGTTAGCTTTTTTATTTTTTCGTGCATTTCTTCAGTCTTCCACTTGACTTTCTTTGCTTCTTCGACAAATCTGGCAATCTCATTTGATGTGCTGGCCAGCTTTTCGCCGATTTCTTTGCGTACGCCTTGTAGCCCGAATTCATTCAATATTGATTCCTGGGCGTCGTGCACCTTGACGATCGATGAGAGGTGCCCCGTAACAATCGAGTTCGCGTAGTGGATTTGAAAGTACGAGCGGTCGATGGAGGACAATACTTCCTGCTCCTGTTCAATCACGGGTTTGAGCCTTTCTGTTCTGTAAGATTCTACCTCCTCCCGCACGAGTTCAACAAAGGCGTCCATGAAGTCAACGGCTTCTCTCTGGACAATGGAATTATCTGGCTGCTTAATTGCTGCATCTAGCGCAGCAAATAGAGAAGCCCCATCGCCGCTTTGAAAATCCTCGTAGTCTTCCTCGAGAAGCTTGCTAATTTGATATGGGGCGTACACATCGTCGACGAATTCGTTGACATCCTTCTTCATCCGGTCGAAAAGGATTCCGGCTAGCTCCCTGTGCGCTCTGTACATTTCCGTTATATCTCGACCGACGGTGGCGGATAGCTCGACGGACTGCTTCGGCACCTGAGCGCAAGCCGCGAAAAGAAATACAAGTAGAATTGCCGACGATTTCATTGGTCTGAGCATCCTGCCCCCCTTTTTTAATGCACTGCTAGTTATTCGTGCATAGTGCTGAAGAACATGTTTGATTGCAGATTGGTAAATTTGTTATCCCAATGAGTCCGCTTAGCCTGACGGATTTGGCTGGTCGTTTCCCTCGTTTTCTTGTCCCAGTTCCACGGCTTTGAGATCATCCTCAAGCTTTCCGACAGCAAACGCTGCACGCCCCATTTATCAGGAGATGGTGCTTAGTCCCCTTTGAAATTGTGCTTGGTTCGTAATGATGATTGAACTCGAGCTCATCTAAATTACTCGGTGCATATATTAGTGATCCAAATGAAGCATTGTAAGCATTTTGGGTATGATCCGCTAAAAGCAAATATCCGAGAGCTAAAAGGGAATGTAGGAAATCCCTGAAGCAGGGCGAGGAGCAATAGCAAGATGTGCTGAATCTCCCCGTTGAAATGCATCAATAGCATAGCATAAGATCTGTTCCTGATCAAGTTGGCCCGATCCTCAAATCCTTTGTAACACCCTATCCCACGTACCCACCACCTAGTCTGTCAAATTCTTTTTACGCCCGCCTGTCGCGTGAATTTTCCTGGTGGCAATCGTATGCTCGGGCGCACTCCTTTGTTATAATTAAGATGATATAAAATCAATCTGGGTAGGACCTACACCCATGGCACAACTATCCATCCCTGGATTCCTCATAACCATAATATTCTGCATCTTCCTCATCGCCGTGGTGCGCGTTTACTCGCAGCAAACCAAGGACGTAAGCCCAACGGAAAGGAGCTACTCATGCCAAAGGAGAATAGCCCTGTTACCCGCAGAGACTCTTTGGATTTCCGCGATCGAATCTACCAGCCAGCCCTAGTCCCGTTGAAAGAGCAACTTCTTCCCCAGAAAAGCTTCATGAACGTACGCGACCAAGGGTACGAAGGCGCGTGCAGTGGGTTTGGATTGGCTGCCGTTATCGACTATCTCAATCGCTCAAAAGGAATAAAGGAACCAGTCAGCACACGCATGCTCTATGAAATGGCGAAGCGCCACGATCGCTGGCCCGGCGAAGATTACGAAGGCTCGAGTGCGCGCGGCGCGATGAAGGGCTGGCACAAGAATGGTGTATGTCCCGAGGAAGACTGGCCTTACGATCCGGACGATCCTGGTTTCCTGACGCGCCAGAGGCAAGTGGCGGCATTGGAGTATCCCCTCGGCGCCTACTACCGCATTTTGCCGAAACGCTCGGACGCGCACGCAGCGCTCAACGAGGTGGAAGCCATTTTCGCCACCGCGGATACACACCGCGGCTGGGATAACGTTGACAATGGGCTCATCCCATACAAGCCAGCATATGGCAGCCAAGGGGGGCACGCATTTGCAATCCTCGGATACACGGAAGAAGGCTTCATTGTCCAGAATTCTTGGGGGGATGACTGGGGCGGTCTACAAATGAATGGCGCGTTTTACCCTGGATGCGCGATCTGGCGGTACGATGACTTCGAGGACAACGTGTGGGATCTTTGGGTGGCCCGTCTCGCGTTGCCTGTTACAGAAGCAAAAACGCTGCGGGTCGGCGCATATATTGACGTTGGCGGGCGGTCCGAAGCCAAGGTCATCGCGCCCCCGCAACATGAAATCCGGGACCACTACGTGCACATCGATGACGGTGAGTTCGACCGATTTGGCGACTATCCATCGCACGAGGATCAAGTTCGGGAGATCATCCAGCGCGCGGTGACGGGCGATGGCAAGCCACCGAAACACAT
>JABAOH010042426.1_pt2 | contig 93646 bp, 101 predicted proteins | sample 7062181 | NCBI WGS metagenome assembly JABAOH01 (sample SAMN14538630, study PRJNA623070) | marine sediment metagenome | biome: marine biome [ENVO:00000428]; feature: marine pelagic biome [ENVO:01000023]; material: deep marine sediment [ENVO:00002113]; isolation source: pool of 5 deep marine... | reverse complement strand
GTGTACTTGGATAGGTACGGCTTATCGATGTAGCCCATTTCGATCAGCTGCTGGCACAGCGCCAAGGCCAGCGCCAGGTCGGTCCCGGGCCGGATCGGCAGCCAAGTGTCGGCAAACGGGCCCGCCGACCTGAGGCGGGGATCGATGTGAACCACCTTCATCCCCCGCTCCCGCGCCGCCACCAACTGCTGCGGCCAAGTCAGCCAGCAGAACTTGTTGCCCCCGGCGTTAGTGATGTTCCAGCCCCACGCCAGCAAGTAGTTCGTCGAGCGCATGTCCGGGTGCTGCACCCCGTGCAGACCGGTCGTGTACTCCATGGCTCTGTAGCCAGCATCGGAGCAATACGCCCCGTGACCGAGCTTCGACGAGCCAATCGCCTTGACGAAAGCGGTGTCGTAGAACTTCTTCGCCTTGCTGCGGCCCTTCTGCCACAGCACCATCTTCGGATTCCGCTCCCGGACCTCGTTCACCTTCTCCGCCGTCAGCGCCAGCGCCTCGTCCCATGAGGCTTCGCGCCACTCGCCGGTGGTTCCCTTCCCATTGGTGCGGATCAACGGCGTCTTGACCCGGTTCGGGTCGTATATGGCCTGGACCTGTCCGTGTCCCTTGGGACACAGAGTCCCGTTGTTGCGGGGATTGTCGGGATGGCCCTCAAACGAGACGACCCGGCCGTCGATGCGGCGGGCCATCATCCCGCAATCCTGTTTTCCCACCCAGCAAGTAGTGGGGATGTAATCCTCCACCATCTGCAACCGGGTGTTTGCCTGAGCTCCCGCCGCAGCCGATCTGACGGATTCGAGATCACCGAATAGGTACTTCCTTCCGGCGAAAGCGGCTCCCGCCGCTGCCGAACCCTGAACGAAGCGACGACGCGTGATTCTCACGTGCCCGAACCTCCTAGGGGCGCTGGGAGAAGGGTGCTGTGGAGGACGGTCACGGCCCAGTGTCGATGGCCTCCCCGCTGTCGGGGAGAACCCGCTTGTCGCGGTTTGATGTTGTCAGGGACTTCCCCTACAGGACGCAGACGGCTACTGCAGCACGTCGAGTTCGAGGGCGAGACGAACGAGTGCGGCCCGGCTCTTCAGATTGAGCTTCTTCATCATGCGAGCCTTATACGTCTCCACCGTCTTGACGCTGAGAAACAGCATCTCTGCAGTCTCGGCGTTCGAGTGACCCAGGGCGGTGAGGCGAAAGATCTCGCTCTCCCGGGCACTGAGCGATCGGTACCGCAGCTGGCCCTGGTCGGGCCGCTCCTCCGGCAGGGGCTCTCCGGCGCCGTCGAGCAGGATGCGAACGTGCCGCGGGCTGGCGTAGACGCCCCCCTCGGACACCGTGCGAATCGCCGCAAGAAGCTCGTCCGCTGCCGACTGCTTGAGGAGAAAACCCGACGCTCCGGCCTTGAGCACGCTACGCAAGTATCCCGGATCGTCATGCATCGTCAGCACCAAGACCTTGCAGTCCGGAACCTGCTCTCGGATCGCCGGCAACGCGTCCAGCCCGCTGCATTCAGGCATGTTGATATCGAGAACGATGACATCCGGTTCGAGGAGGCCGGCTTGTTCGATGCAGGCGTTGCCGTCGCCAACCTCGCCGACGACCTCCAGGTCGGCCTCGGCGCTCAGAAGCGCGACGAGGCCGGCGCGCAAGACCGCATGGTCGTCGGCAAGGATGATCCGAGTCGCATTGCTCATACAGGAACCTCGATATACACGGTCGTGCCGGATGAGCCGCTCTCAAAACGTACACGCCCCCCCACCAGCTCTGCCCGCTCTCGCATGCCGTGGATCCCCACACTCTCACCGCTCCTCTGGACGGCGTCGACGTCGAATCCGCGCCCGTCGTCTTCGATGATCGCCTGGATGGTCCCGTTGCGGCGAGCCACAACCAGGCTGATCGAGCGAGCGCCGCTGTGCCGAGCAGCGTTCGTCATTCCTTCCTGAACCATCCGGTAGAGGGCGGTCTCCACCGCAGCCGGCAAACGCCGATCAAGTTGCAGGTGCGCATCGACGCGGATTCCGGGATGCATACCGTTGAAGTCAGTGGCGTAGTGGTCGAGCGCCTCCACCAGCCCGAGGTCATCGAGCACGCTCGGGCGCAGGTCTCGGCCGAGTTGGCGAACGGCGTGCAGCGTCTCTTCGACGACGGACCGCAGGCCTTCCGCTCGGACGCGAGACGCCTCTTCCGCCGGATCCAAGCCGGAGATGCCAAGAGCGATCGAATTGAGCGCCTGGCCCACGCCGTCATGGAGCTCGCGAGCGATCCTCTTGCGCTCTTCCTCCTGGGCATGGATGAGTTGCTCCAGAAGGCGGGACCGCGCCGCCTCTTTTTCGGCGATTGTCGTCCGGTTCTCGGACAAGTCCTCGACCATCTGGTTGAACGCGTCTGCGAGCACGCCGATCTCATCCTTCGCCCACGGGCTGGCGCGCGCCGTCAGGTCGCCCGAGCCCACTCGCCGTGCCGCGGCCACGAGCTCGAGGATCGGCCGCGTCAGCAGCCACGTGAGCAGGATGGCCGCAGCTATGCCGGCAACCGCCACGCCCAGCGTCGTCAGCAGCATGCGCGTGGTCATCGTGCCGACGAGGGAGCGCAGCCGCGTCTCAGAGAGACCGACATGGGCAACACCAACGCGCCCTTCGAAGATCGGCTCGGCAAAGTGGTGGATCCGGCCGGCAACACTGTCATACACCCAAGGTGAGGGATCGTCACCCGGCGTCGCCAGCTCCACCGGAAAGCCTTCTGCACCAAATGTGTGGGCGGCAACCTCGCCCGTCGCATCCACGACGAAGGCGTATACGACGTCCTCATGGTTCGCGATGGTCTGGGTGAGGAGCTCGTGCAGCGAGAAGGCGTCGTCGAGAAGGATGGGGTCGACGCTCCGGGCGGCGAGATCGCTGACCACTGAGGTTCCCCGGCTGTCGAGCTCCGCAAGGAACACGTCGTTCGTCGTGGTTCGCACCTGCCAGGTGACGCTCAACCCGAGAGCCAGCGTCAGCGCGAGGACGATCCCCAGGATCTTGGTCCGCACGCTCACCGCTCCGAGAAACTGCTTGGCGCGCTCCGAGCGCCCCTCGTGGCGACCCGTCGAGGACCGGGTCACGGTGTCAGCTCCACGCGATCGGTGATCTCCCTTACGCCGTCATAGGCGGAGTCGGCAACAGGGACGAATCCATCGATCCCGAGGGTCGCCAGCACGGCCGATGCGGCCCGATCGTCTGAGAGCGAGAACAGAAGCTCCTGCAGCGTGGCGGCCTGGCGAGCGGACACATGGGGCGCCACCACCACGGGCGGGATGGCAAAGGCCGGCGAACGATCGATCACCCTTATCGGCAGGTCGGGCTGTCGCGCCAACACGTATTCGAGCACGAGGCTGTCGACGCCGGCGCCGTCAGCCACGCCAGCCGCCACCGACTCGATGGCGCTCTCGTGGCTGTAGGTGAACACGGTGTTGCCGAAGAAGGACTCCGGGGTCTCGCCGAGTTGGTTCACCAGGTAGGTGGGATATACGCGCCCGGTCGTGCTCATCGGGTCGGTGAATGCGAATGTCGTCCCTCGTAAGTCGGCCATGGTGCCGTAGGTGCTTCCCGAGGCGACGATTAGCTCCGAGTAGTAGACCGATTCGCCTCCAATCTGCGGAGCCGCCAGCAACTCGAGCCCGAACTCGTCGTGCCCGCGGACGTAGGCGCTCGTACAGACGAACCCGATGTCGGCACCGCCCGTCTCCAGCAGATCGTTGATCTCGGCGTAGGTTCGGCGCTGCATGATCTCGACGGGCCGATCGAGTGCATCACCGAGGTAGTCGGCAAGCTCGGCGTAACTCTCGATGGTGCCTTCCGGGGAGAGGATGGCGGCCACGGCGACACGCAAGGGGGCGATGCCCGCTCTCTGCGCTGAGGGCACTTGGATGCGCTCGGTCAGGTCGAGGAAGGGCGGCTGCTCCGTGGCGCCCGGGTCGCAAGCGCCGAGCACCAAGGCCAGCGCGGCTGCGACCGATGCGCGCCTCACTCTCGACCCCCCAAGTAGTCGACCAGGAAATCGCCCAGGGCGGCGACGTCGTCGAGGCCGAACTGCGGAACCGGGAGATCCCAGGAGCCGTCGGTGACGAGGGCCAGCATCTCGGCGGCATCGCACAGCAACTCGGCGCTGCGGCCGCGGCGATGGACCTCGATCTTGGGATGGGGACCCCGCTTGTAGCCCTCCGTCAACACCACGTCCATCCCGTCAAAGCTCTCGGCCAACACACAGTCGAGGTCGCCGGAGCCGTCTTCCGGACGGAACACGGCGGTCTGCACAGGGCTGGCGCCGACGACCAGGTCGGCGCCGGCCGCGGCGATGCGGTAGGTGTCCTTGCCGGGCACGTCGAATGACGACATGTGGCTGTGGTGCTTGAGCACCCCGACGCGCAGGCCCCGGCCCCTGAGCAGGGGGATCAATCTCTCGAGGAGTGTCGTCTTTCCCACCCCCGACTTGGAAACAACGGAGACGACCGGTGGAGCGACGCCCCTGCCCTTGGACGGGTTGCGGTTTTGGAGTTCGGCCATCGTCGATCAGCGAAAGGAGACTTTGTGATAAGATTCACAAGCCCGGGATCGCAAGTACAGAGGCAAAAGCCCCATCGGCTCATGCAATGCGTTGACCCGGCGAGACCGGTCAGGACCGGTCGAGCACCTCAGTGACCCACCCGTAGGCGGCTACCGCGGCGGGGAGTCCCATTGTGGCCACCGCGAGCGTCACGACGTGAAGTATCTCTTCGGCGCTCGCCCCCGCGGCGAGGGCGCGGCGCACATTGGATCGCACCGATCCGGGAGCCTGGGCACCGATGGCGATGGCCAGCTTGGCGAGGCGCCGCTGCTTCTCGTCGAGCGGACCGGCGGAGTCGGAAGCCGCACCGAGCCCGTCGACGGCCTCGACTAGTCCGGGGAACGTCTCGCGGAAGCGGGTGTAGATCTCGGGCAGATGCTCGGCGCTCATTCGCCCGCCTCGGCCTCGACGTCCTCCTCCGCCTCCTCGGCCCCCTCTGCCAGGCCCTTGCGCAGCTCCCGGGCGCTGCTGCCCAGGCTGCGAGCCAGATCGGGTAGGCGTTTGGCACCGAAGAGCAGCACCAGTACGACGACGATGACGACTATCTCTGGTGTGCCCAGGGCCCCCACTACCGGCATGAAGCACCTCCTGCGTGCTCGACAGGCCATGAATATCGCACCAACAGCGTATTGGGCACGGCCAAAAGGCCCTGAAGCTTCCAACCGAGACCTCTGTACCCTGCCTGGCGTGCCCCGGCCCCTCAACGACCAGCTGAGCCGACCGCTTCGGGATCTACGGATCTCCGTGACGGATAGGTGCAACTTCCGCTGCTCCTACTGCATGCCGAAACAGGTATTCGGGCCCGACTACCGCTTCCTGCCCCGGTCCGACCTCCTCACCTTCGAGGAGATAACGCGGGTCGCCGGGGTGGCCGCCGACCTCGGCGTTTCCCGTATCCGCCTCACCGGGGGGGAGCCGCTCCTGCGTCGCGGCATCGAAACGCTCGTATCCATGCTGCGCGGCATCGGCGGTGTCGAAGAGCTGACTCTCACTACCAACGGCTCCCTTCTCGCCCGCAAGGCGGCGCCGCTGGCGGAGGCCGGACTCGATCGGGTGACGGTGAGCCTGGATTCCCTGGACGACGCGACGTTTGCCTCGATGAACGACGTCGGCTTTCCGGTGTCTGGGGTCCTCGAGGCGATCGACGCTGCGGCGGCGGCCGGCCTCGCGCCCCTGAAGGTGAACGTCCTGGTCAAGCGGGGATTCAACGACGGAGAGGTCGTCGACCTCGCCGGCCATTTCCGCGGCAGCGGTCACATCGTGAGGTTCATCGAGTACATGGACGTCGGCACCAGCAACGGTTGGAAGCTCGACGAAGTGGTACCGGCCGCCGAGGTCATCGAGCGCATCGGGAGTGTCTGGCCCCTGGAGACGATTCCCCCCCGCCACCCGAGCGAGGTCGCCACTCGCTACCGGTACCGCGACGGTGCCGGCGAGATCGGGGTGATCTCCTCGGTGACCAAGCCGTTCTGCGGAGACTGCTCCCGCCTCCGCCTCTCCGCAGAAGGGTCCCTCTACACGTGCCTCTTTGCTTCCGGCGGCCACGACCTGCGCCAACTGCTGCGCAGCGGGGGTGACGACGCCGACCTGAGCTCAGCGATCGGCGCCGTGTGGGCTGATCGCGACGACCGGTACTCCGAGCAGCGCTCCGCCAACACCGAGGGGTGGGAGCGGATCGAGATGTTCTACATCGGCGGCTAATCGTCGACTACCCGAGGGGTCCCATTAGCGTGCCGCCGATGCACGACCGGATGCGCCTCGGCAAGATGACCCATCCCGTCCGCGGGTTCCTCCATGGGACTGCGGCCGTGGTCTCCCTGGTCGGCGCAGTCATCCTCTTTGCAGTCGCTCCCGGCGGTGCCGGGCGCCGCATCTCCCTGATCATCTTCGGGCTGAGCCTCGTCGGCCTGTTCACGGTGTCGTCGCTGTACCACTCGGTCCCGTGGCGTGAGGTCTACAAGAGGCGCATGCAGCGCCTCGACCACGTGATGATCTACATCCTCATCGCCGGCACCTTCACGCCTTTCGCCGCCATCGTCCTCGACGGCTGGCTGCGCTGGTCGACGCTGGCGGTGCAGTGGGGCATCGTTGCCATTGGTTCCCTAGAGAAGACCCTGCGGGCCCGGCCGTCGCGTGAGCTGTCCGTTGCCCTGCAAACGACGCAGGGGTGGCTCGCCCTGTTGTTGCTGTGGCCCCTGGCCACGCGGTTGCCGTGGACGGCGTTGCTGCTGATCGCGCTGGGAGGCATCCTCTACACCGCGGGGATGGTCGTGCTCGTCACGGAGAGGCCCCGCATGTGGCCCCGCGTGTTCTCGTACCACGAGCTCTTCCACGTGATGGTCGTGGCAGCATCCAGCATCCACTTCGCCGCCGTCTCCGGCTACGTGCTCCGCTTCGGTGTGTGACGCGACAGAAGGCGCCCCGTAGGGCGCCTTCCGCTTCGATTCAACCGGTTTCAGCGACGCGGACGCGCCTCGTTCACCTTGATGTTGCGGCCTTCTACGTCCTTGCCGTCGAGAGCTTCGATGGCGGCGCGGGCCTCGTCGTCGTTGTCCATTTCCACGAAGCCGAAGCCGCGGGACCGGCCGGTGTCGCGGTCCAGGATCACCTGGGCCGAGCTCACCGCACCGTGCTCTGCGAACAGCTGCTCGAGGTCGTCCGAGTTCGTGCTGAAGGGAAGGTTCCCCACGTACAGATTCATCTCACCTTTTCCAATCGTTACCAGTGCATCGTCATCGCAAAGGAACCTGGATCGAAACCGAAACGGGGGAACCCCACGAATTGATGCTGGCGGAACGGTAGCAGTGGGCTGGAAGCCACACCCACTCGACTCCCGCGATGACCCGCGGCCGGGCTAAGTCAGCCAGCGTTCGGCAACCGTCTTCATCTCCATGAAGAGCCGCAGGTAGTCGGGCCCGCCTGCCTTGGCGTTCGAGCCGGACATGTTGAAGCCGCCGAAGGGCTGGACGCCGACGAGGGCCCCGGTGATCTTGCGATTGACGTAGAGGTTGCCGACGTGGAACTCGGCGCGGGCCCGCTCGATCCGTTCCCGGCTGTTGGAGTACAAGCCGCCGGTGAGGCCGAATTCGGTTCCGTTGGCGATGTCGAGTGCATCGTCGAAATCGGCCGCCTTGATGACCGACAGCACCGGGCCGAAGATCTCGTGTTGCGCCAGGCGGGCGTCGCGATCGACTCCGGCGAAGACGGTCGGCTGAATGTAGTAGCCGCCCTCCACCGCCTCGCCTCCCAGCACGAGATCGGCCTCCTCCCGCCCCTTGGCGATCTCGTCCATGATGGAGCGGTGCTGGGAATCGGAGATGACCGGCCCCACCGGGTGGTTCTCAGCCGCCGGACCCACCTCGAGCGCCCCCGCCTCCGCGACCACGCCCTCGAGGACGGCGTCATGCACGGCGTCGACGAGGATGAGCCGCGAGGCCGCCGAGCACTTCTGACCTTGGAAGCCAAAGGCGCTGCGGACCGCATCCGCCACCGCCCCTTCGAGGTCGGCCGTCTCGTCCACGATCATGGCGTCCTTGCCCCCCATCTCCATGAACGCCCTCTTCAGCCACTTCTGACCGTCGTGGACGACTGCGGACCGTTCAGCGATCCGCAGTCCGACCTCCTTGGAACCGGTGAAGTTGATGAACCGGGTGTGGGGATCGTCGACGAGGTGATCGCCGATATCGCCGCCGGCGCCCGGCAGGTAGTTGATCACGCCGGGGGGAAAGCCGGCCGCGGCCACCATCTCCATCCAGCGGGCCCCGATCACCGGGGTGTTCGAGGCCGGCTTGACCACGACGGTGTTCCCGGCGAGGACCGGACCCATCGCCATCCCGACGAGGATGGCCAGCGGGAAGTTCCACGGCGGTATGACCACGCCGGCACCCATGGGGATGAGGTGAGACTCGTTCTCCTCCCCGGGCCAGTGGATCACCTCGATCGGAGCGGCGAGGCGTACCGCTTGACGGGCGTAGTACTCGACGAAGTCGATCGCCTCGGCCACGTCGGCCTCGGCTTCGAGCCAGTTCTTGCCGGCCTCGAAGGTCTGAAGGGCGGCCAGCTCGTACTTGTGGGAGCGCATGATGGCGGCCAGCCGGACTCCGAGCCGGGCCCGGGCCTCGGCAGGCATCGCCGACCAGGGTCCAAATGCTCCCCAAGCGGCGTCGAGCGCCGCGTCCGCCTCGCTCAGGCCCGCAGCGGCCGAAAGACCCACCACCTCCTCGGGGCGCGATGGGTTGACGCTTCCGATCTGCGCATCCGTCGTGACCGGCTCGCCCCCGATGATCAGGGGGTAGGCGGCCCCGAAGCGCTCCGACACCCCGGCGAGGGCCAGCTCGTATGCCGTCTTGTTGGCGGGAACGGTGAAGTCGGAATACGGCTCGGGGTAGTACGGCTCGAACATGCGGCTCCTCTTCGATTCTTCCCAAGTATGGCTTCTCGGCGGGGGGTTCAGGAGAGCGATACCCTCGCGCCGAGGAGGTGTCCATGCCAGAGCCGGCCTACCAGTCTCACGTGCGCATCGAACCGTACGGCGGCCCGATGCGCCGCGCCTACGTCCCCGGGCACGAGGGGCCGATCGACTTCGGAGTCCACAGCGCCATCGCCGAGCACTACGGAGTTAGCGCCGACGAGTGGCCGCCGACCACCGCAACGATCGACTACCTAGTCGCCGCCGCCGCCGGGTGACTGACGGGGACCCTGCGGGGCGCGCTGGAGGCGCGCGGCATCAAGGCAACAAATGGGCCCCTGGTCGCCGAGGCGGTGGGCGACGTCTATGACGAAGACCGGGTCCTGATCGTGCGCAAGATCACCGTGGACTACAGGCTCTCCGGAGTCACCGAGGAGCAGCGGGAGACCGTCGAGCGGGTTCTCGGCTTCCACGCCGACAAGTGCCCGGTGGCCCGGAGCATCTCGCCTCAGATCGAGATCGAGACGCGGATGGAGTACGTCTAGTCGCTAGTCGTTGGTCATTGGTCATGGGCGGCTAGCGATCAGCGATTAGCGACTAGTGGGCCCTCAGTGCCCAACCACGCTTCGTAGCCGGGGTGTATTCTCAGAGCAGGTGAGAAGACGGCGTCGCTTTCGCCGTTCAACCGACAGAGGGGGAGTCTGGATTGAGAGGGAGGATTCACATGAAGCGAGCATCGCTGCTCGCGTTCGTACTGCTGCTGGTTATGGCCTTAACTCCCGCAGCTTTGGCGGACCACCTGTACGACGATTGGATCCAGACGGGTTCGCCTTCTGGTGCGGCCATCGTGAACTCCGATGGGAATGCGACGGGGAATCCCGATGGCCACTGCCAACGGCTCGCATCGGACCTATACGTAGAGCCCCTGGACGTCATCGCAAATAACGGCGGTGCCATGGGGATGGGGAAGCCCCCAATCCACGGCGGACACTCATGCGAGGACTGAGAGCGGGCAGCTAGACCCCTTCACTCCGGGTCGGCTTCGTGGATCTGGCCTTGGACGTCTATTCGCCTGCGCGGTCCCTGGCAGGGAGACGGCTTACCTCAACTGAAGTCCGATGATATCCAAGCGTTGGGAAACGGGGACCGGGCATCGGGCATCCGGCATCGGGCATCGCTAAGCGGGAAGATCGGCTTCGGACCACTGTCGGGGAGTGTCGTCGACGCCCTGCAGCACGGCTCGGGCCGCCAGGATGAACACCAACAGCGCCCCCATCGCCACCTCGCGCGGCAGGCCGACGACGGTGACGATCAGGCCCCACAACAGGGGGCCGAGGATCGTCGCGAACCGACCGACCGTCGCGTACAGGCCGTAGAACTCCCCAAGGAAGCGCGGTGGCGAGATGCGCTGCATGTAGACCCGATCTGCGGCCCAGGTGGCCCCCAGCGCCATGCCGCCGAGGACCCCGAGAGGCCAGATCAGGGCCTCCACGGTGCCCGCCCCGGCGATTATCCCGAGGGTCATGGCCACCACCCAGGTCCACAGCACACCGTGCAGCAGACGCCGCGGACCATGGCGATCGACCAGCCGGCCCCCGCCGACGCCTCCGGCGATCGCGCCCACGATGGCCACCGCCAGCAGAGCCTGCACCTGGCTGTCCTCGAAACCGAGCTCCTCGATCACGTAGATCGTGAGAAAGCCGCCGATCAGCGTGTTCACCGCGTCCGTATACAGGAAACGGCCGACGAGGAATCGGGTTACCCCGGTGTAGCCGCGGGCTCGCCGCCACGCCTCCACGAGTCGACGAGCACTGGCGCGCAGCGACGGCGGCGGCCCCGGTTCGGGGGAACGGGGCCGCTCCTTGACGAAGAAGAAGGTGGGGAGCGCAAAGAGCAGGAAGAGCACCGCAATCGCCTTGAACACCGCCGCCTCGCCGTAATCATCGAGCAGCACCACCCCGAGCAGAACGGCCACGAACGACCCGATATAGCCGACACCGATCCCCACGCCGGAGACCCGTCCCACCGTCTCGGGTGTGGAGACATCGGGCAGCAGGGCGTCGTAGACGACCGAGCCCAGGTTGAACCCGATGAGGGCGAGAACGAACAGACCCAGCGAGCCGGTAACCCCGGCGGTCGCGATGAAGAAGGTGGGTACTACGGCCAGCACGGTCAGCGGCACCAGGTAGGGGATGCGCCGGCCGCGGTGGTCGCTCCGGGCACCGATCCACGGACCCAGCACGATGACCACGACCATCGCCAGGTCCAGGGCGATCGCCAGCGCCAGATCGGCGGGCTCGTCGAAACCGGCCAGGGCGGCGGGCAGCTCGGCGACGTTCTCCGTCAGCCAGTCGGCGAAGTAGAGCGACCCGACACCCAGGGCAAAGATGGTGTTGGCGAGGTCGTAGAGCGCCCACGACGCCACTGAGATGCGGGTCGGGCGCCAGGTCGTTTCCACCCGGCGACGCTACCAGCGGGTCCCGTCCCGGCCTCAGGCGGCGGCTTCGAGCACCGGACCGCACACATGGCACGCTTCGTCGGCACAACGGGCGACGACTTTTCCGTCGAGTTCGACGGCCAATACCCGCGCCGCGGCGGCGGCATCGGCCTCGGTCTGGAGACTTGTCGGTTCCATGACCATCAAGCTACGGCGGGGCTGTGACGGAAACGCGCCTCAACGGCTCAACAGTGCAAGGACCTCGTCGTCGGAAGTCTGGCCGAAGTCGTCATACCACTCCCCTACCGCGCGGAACCGATCCGGCTGCAGCGGACAGATGACCTCGTCCGCCTCCGCGGCGAGCAGATCGATGGTTCCCGGCGGCCCCACGGGCACCGCACACACGAGGTGTTCGGGCCGAAGCCGGCGCACGTAGCCCAAGGAGGCACGCAAGGTCGCCCCGGTAGCGACCCCGTCATCCACGACGACGACGGTCCGATCCTTGGCGTCGGGATCTTCCGCGCCGTAGAGCGCAAGACGCCGGCGCAGCTCGGCGAGGGACCGCTGCACCTCGGCCTGCACCTCCCCTCGGTCGAGACGCATGCGCCGGATCATGTCTTCGTCGAGCAGAGGGATGCCGTCCGCTGTCACCGCTCCGATGGCCAGTTCGCTACTCCAGGGCGCGCCGACTTTGGCCGCGATCGTGCAATCCAACTCGCCGACGACGATGGCGGCGACCTCGGCGGCAACGACCACGCCACCCCTCGGTACGCCCAGCACGAGGGGATGCGATCCGTGGAGGTGAGCGAGCAAACCCCCCAGGGATCGGCCGGCCTCGACCCGATTCCGGTAGCGGCTCACGCAAGCAGCGTACCGGGATGGGATGGCGCGACGGGCCGGTACGCTCCGGGTGATGCGGCGCCTTCTCCTCGTCGCCAACCCGGCCGCCTCCGGCTTCACGGCCTCGCTCCACAGAGACGTCGTCGAGATCTTGGAGCAGGGCTACGAGGTGACGCCGACCTGGCCAAACGGACCCGCCGAGGCGAGGTCCGAAGCGGCTGCAGCCGCCGCCGCCGAGTTCGACGTGGTGGCGGCTATGGGCGGCGACGGCGTCTCCCACCAGGTCGCCAACGCCATCGCCGGCAGCGCCACCGCGCTGGGGATAATCCCCGCCGGGACGAGCAACGTCCTGCGGCGCATCGTCGGAGTGCCAAAACGTCCCAGAGCCGCCGCGGAGGCGCTGGCGCGAGCCACCGGGACCCGCCGCATCCCAACACTCTCCCTGCGCGTCGGGACGGACTCACACCGATCACACATAGCCACGTTCGCCGCAGGTGTCGGCTTCGACGCCGAGGTGATCCGCGAGTCGGAGCGCCGCCCCTTGGGCAAGGTCGGCTTTGGTGCTCTGCACTATGCCCGCAGCGCCACACGGGTAGCCCGCACAGAATTCCGGGAGCGCCGCCCCACGCTGCGCGTCACGGACGGGACCCGGTCCGCCGACGCCGTGGCCGTGCTCATCCAGGTCCATGGTCGACTCACCTTCCTCGGCGGGGTGCCGCTGAGCCTGGGCAAGAGCCCGGGCCCGATTGTCGCGGTCGTCTCCAGAGTCACGACGCCGCGATTGTTCGCCGTGGTGGTCCGCGCGGCTCTGCGCGGCGATGTCGCCCGGTCGGCAGGTGTCTCAGTTTGGAGGGGATTCGATCACATCGAGGTGACGGCGGAGCCATCCTCACTCGTCGAGGCCGATGGAGAGCTCCTCGGGACCGCAGCCACCATCACCGCCGCGCCGGGAGAGCACGAGCTGTTGGTCGTCACCTGAGCGGCGTCGACACATCTCGGCGCGACGGGAACGCCCTCAGTGAGGTCGGCCGATGGAGTCGTCGACCGCAGCGGCATCGACGCTGAGCCCCGCGACCACGGCGGCCAGGGATGCCCGTTCCCAGAGCACCTTGCGCAGCGGCGCCCCGAACCGCTCCTGCAGCTGCCGATCGAGTTCGCCCCCTGGATCTTGGCTCCCTGCGGATTCGGCAAAGGCCGCCGCCAGATCGCGCTCGACTCGCTCCGCGGCAAACTCCTGGCGAATCCGCACGCCGAAGGCCCCGCCGGCGTCGCCCGAGAGGCGCAACGTCAGCGCCTCGATCAGGCGAAGCGCCTCTTCGAACGCTGCCGCTCCTCCGCCGGACGTGACGTCGGTGATGATCGCCCTCCGCACCTGCAGCCAGCGATCCTCGAAGCCGAGTGATCCGCCGCCGGCGACTCCCGCGGCCCCGGCGAGGCCCCAAGCGGCGCGGCGCGCATCGTCGACGATCTTGCCGATATGGACCCGCTTCTCTTCGAGACGAGAAGCGAGGTGACCGACGAGCGGTTCGATACCCACGGGCTCGGCATACGTGGGCGCCGCCGCGGTCTCGAAGATCACGGGATCGTCGATCCCGTCGTCGGCCAAGAGGCGGCGAAGGTGATCGGCGATGCGAGTCCTGCCTTGGTCGTCCAACTGGTCGACCTTGTTGAGTACGAATACAAGCCGGTCGGCGGAGTCGGCGAGCGGAGCTATGAACTCCCGGTGCAGCGCGGGGTCGCCGTACTTGAGGGGATCGACCACCCAGGCGACGGCGTCCACCTCCGGCATCAGCGCCTCCACGCGACTGCGATGGTCGGCCGCGACGCTGTCGACGTCCGTCATATCCAGGATCGCCAGATCGGGAAATCGATCGTGTTCGACGCGCTGCGACACACCGAGGCGGTCCAAAAGCGTGTGCAACGCGGGCTCTGCTCTCAGCGGGATCCAGGCCAGCGGTTCCACCGTGTGCGGCCGCACCGGGCTGGTGGAGGCGATCTCGGACCCGGCCATAGCGTTGAGCAAGCTGGACTTCCCCGAGCCGGTTCCGCCAACGAGGGCGAGCACCATCGTGGAGCCGAGGTGGCCCGCCCGCATCCGCGCTGCGTCAGCTGCGGCGCGAGCCGCATCCAAATCGCCGGGATGCACATGCCCCGCCGCGAGGCTCACGGCGAAGTCGAGTCCCTCGACCACGGTGATGGCGTCACTCACCGCCGTCCTCCATCAACTCGGCGAGGACTCCTGGAGGCACCTCCGGTCCGAGCCGGTCGGCGAACCGCAGAGAGTCGGTGTGCAGGATCCCGCGAAGCTCCTCTGCCAATCTCTCCTGCGCCGTCTCGATGAGCCGCGGCACCTTGGCGAGCCGACGCGCCGCGGCCGGATCCGGCCTGAACCGGGGATCGAGTGATCCGCGCCGCGCCGTATCCGCGAGCCGGCGTCGCAACCGTCGCCCCACGCGCCGTCCCCGCAGCCGACTGGGAAGGCTCTCCAGCTCTGCAAGCCAAAAGCCGAGCCGTTCCCGGGCTAGCAACACAGTGGCTTCGCCGTGGCCGAACAGGGTCGGCGCGGACTCCACCATCTCGGGGGCGGCCCGCCACCACGCGTCGGCGACGGCGCCCGCCGCCAAACCGGCCCGACGCGCTGCCGCGGCCCCCAGTGTGTCGATCAGGCGACGGCGCGGCACGTCGGCGAACTTCCCGCTCTTGACCTCCGCCACGAGACGGCGGCCCTCATTGCGGTAGGCCGCCCTCATGGCGTCCTCCAAGCTCACGCGACGCACTGCCGCATCCATGACCTCGGCCCGCAAAGCTGCGAGATCGGAGCGCAACCTCCGCAGCGTCCCGGCGACGGCGGCGGCGCGCACTCCCGGCCGAGCCTGCGGATCGGCCATCGCTTCCAGGTCCTTGGTCACTCGGGCGACGCTCTCCGGAGCCAGAGCGTCCGTGCCGGGGAGAACGGCGCTCTCGGCGACGGTGACCACGAGTTCGGCGGCGGCGCGTGGCAGCAGTCGGCGACCCGCCAGTTTGGCGGCGAAATCCGCGGCGATCACCTGCTGGATCTCCGGGGTCTCGGGAAGCCGATTGAGCACTATCACGGTCGAAAGGCCTCTTTCGGCGGCGACCTCGAGCAGGTCGAAGGCCCCGGCGTCGGCATATCGAGTGGCCCCGGCGACGAATACCACCGCGTCGGCGACCTCCAGCACCTGCCGGACGACCGCCTCGCCGGTATCGACGGTGACTTCGGGAGGGGGCGTGTCGACGACCACGACCCCTTCCGGCGGGGGGCGACCCGAGTCGACGACGGACCCGGCAAGACGAGAGCGAAGGCCGAGCAGGGTGCGGGGAAGGTCGCCACCAGTCCACGCCACCGGTTCGGTCGTGGTGGGGCGCAGCGGACCCGTGTTGCTGACGCGATGCCTCGCAATCGAGTTGACGATCGTCGACTTTCCGCTGCCACCGGGACCGACCACGGCCACAACGAGCGTGTCCGACGAGTCGGTGAGCCGCGGCACCAGGTATTCCCCGGCAGAGGCGGCGGCGCGTCGCTGCAGGGCAACGGCGACCCCGTCGGTGCGGTCCAGATCGATTCCCTCGAGGGTCTTGACGAGGCGGAGCAGTCGATCCGGTGACGGAGCGTGGTCGGCCATACCTCGATTGTGGCACGGAGGAACTCTCCTGGCCTCTCCGTCACGAAGAGTCGCGAAATCTGTCACATCGTCCGGATAACTTGACCGGCATGTCCAGCGTCCACGCTGTAGCAGCGCCATCGTTGGCGTCTGATCGAGAGGAATCGATCTCGATCGACGCCGAGCGAGCCGTCGTTCGCCACGCCGTCATCACCGATCCCGAGGCAGTGCGGACGCTGGAGACTGCGCCGTCTGCAGAGCGACCCGACCTGTTGCGGCGCCTCGTCACAGTGGGGACCCGGGGATTGGTATCGATGGGGATCGGGATCGACGTCGCCGCCGTGGACAGCAGGGTGCAACACACGGTCGCCGCCGCGGCCGACGAGGCCGAACGGAGGCTCGCCGCGATCATCGAGAGTGGGCGCGTCTCGCTCGGCGAGCAATTCGACCCCGAACATCGCTCCTCGATCCTCGCCAGAGCGTTACACGACTTCACCGGCTGGCGAGATGAGTTTCTCGAGAGACTCGATCCGGCGATCGAAGGAAGTACCGCGACCCAGTTGGTGAACCGGCTGCAAGAACTCGTGGGCCCGGGAGGCGATCTCGAAGAGCAGCTGCAGGCGGCCCTCGACCCAGAAGCCGCCGATTCCGGTTTCTCCCGACTCGCCCGCACCATCGACCACCGCTTTGAGCAGCTGCGCCGTGAGATCGCTGCAGACCGCGCCGCCACCGCGGCTCGTACCGAGGAATCGGAGCGGGGCACGAGTCACGGGTTGGTGTTCGAAGACGTGGTCGAAGGCCACTTGCGGCGTTGGGCGGCCACGATCAAGGGTACGGTCGTCGAGCGCACGGCGACGGTGACCGGCGACCTGGCCGCAGCCGCAAAGGTCGGTGACTTCGTCATCACTCTCCCCGGCGACCGTCGGGTGGTCGTCGAAGCCAAGCGCCAGGCTTCGATCACCCTCGGCGGCCGCGACGGGATCCTTGCCGAGTTGGATAGGGCCAAGGCCAACAGACGCGCCGCGGCTGCCGTCTGTATAGCCGGCCGCGATGCTTTTCCGGCCGAGGTCGGCCATTTCAACGTGTACGGGGACCGAGTGCTCGCCGTGGACGAAGGCGACGGCGAGATGATCGCGGTGGCCATGCAGTGGGCGTCCGCGGCGTTGGAGGCGCGCGGCAACGACCGTCCCGTCGCCGAAGGGGCAACAGTCGCCGACAGAATCGAGCGAATCCGTGGCGCAGCCGAGAACCTGAGCGGAGCTCGCCGGGCCGTCACCACGATTCGGGCTTCTCTCGAGAAACTGCACGGCACGCTGGGAGATCTGCGCAGCGGACTCCTGGAGAACCTCGACGACCTCGATCGGCTGCTGTGCCGTTCCGCTTCCACCGAAAGCCTCGGTCCAGAAGAGGTCCACTCGTAACCTGGCATCGAACGCCGACTCGGCTTTCAACTATGCGCCGCACGATCCATCCATCCCACTACGGCGGTTCGCGTCAGTGCCCCCCGACGCGATGACTGCCCCGGTCACAACGGAGGCAGCCGTCCTGGCCCGTCTGCTCGACGTCGTTCGGATGCGCGACCCCGACCTCGCCGATCACGGGCAACGCACCGCGCACATCGCCGCAGCAATCGCCATGGAGATGGGCTTGGATACCGCCGCGACCGATCTGATCTACTTGGGAGGCCAGCTCCACGATGTCGGCAAGCTCGGCGTGGCCGAAGCGCTGCTGTGGAAGCCGGCCGGCCTCACCCGCACCGAGTGGACGCAGATCCGCACCCACCCCGAGAAGGGATACCGGCTCGTCTCGGACCTGGTTCCCGCCGAGGTGGCCGCCTCCGTCCTCTCCCACCACGAGCGACTCGACGGCAGCGGCTATCCCCACGGAATCGACTCTCGCAGCCTCGATGTCTCGGTCCGGATTGTCCAAGTCGCCGACGCCTACGACGCCATGACCTCGAACAGGCCCTATGAGCGCGCTCTATCCGCCGAAGTTGCGGTCGCCGAGATCGCCCGCTGCTCCGGGACCCAGTTCGATCCCGATCCCGCCCGGGCCATCGCCCGGCTGCTCGCCATAGATGATCGGGGCGCTCTCGGTACTTCAGGGGGCGGTGGCGGCTCCGGTGGGCTGACCATCGACCTCGCCGGCTGATCAGGCGTCGAGGACTTCGGCCGCCGTGCGCCCTTCGGAGCATTCGTCGAGCAGCGGGCACCAGCGGCACCATGGGCCCGCAACTCGGTCGAGGACAGCCTCCGACCGCCACGATCGGCGCAGAGCGTCCACGGCGGAAGCGGCCCTCGCCGCGGTGGTTTCGACCGAGCCCCGCGACGGAACCGCCTCGGTGCGCTCCCCGGTCCTCACTGATACCGCCTCGATGAGCGCCGGAATCTCGTCCCGTTCCATCACCCACAGGAGGGCGTAGAAGGCGAGCTGGCTGTCCGGGTCCCCGAGATGGCCCGTCTTCCAATCCACGAGACGCGCTCCGCCTGACGAATCGAACACGGCGTCGATCGAACCGCGCAGGGTGACGCCTTCTGCCGGCTGCGTCTCCAGGTCGACCTCCGCGCCGACGAACCCGTCGGCACGGAGCGTCTTGAACCGGTCGTAGAGCCCGCTCACTTCCTCGATGACTCCGCTCAGCTCACTCGGCTTGAGGCCGAGCGCCGCCAGCTTTGGGTTCATCCCTCCACCGATCTCCTCGCGGCACACCTCGGCGAAGCCCTCGGCTTCGATAGGACCGGAAGACAGGTGCCGGGCGAAGACCCGGTGAGCCAGCCCGCCCACGAACGAGCTGCGCGACTCGGGGCCATAGGAGCCCCGCAATCGGCCGGCCGCTTGTTCTGGGCAGTTCTCGAAAGACACGAAAGTCGAGGCCGACAGGACGACCTCGTCGCCCGGTTCGACCAAGGGGAACTCCAGTGGCGGATCCAGCGGCACCGCGTCGATGGTAGGGACCGCCGTGCGAGTGAAACCGGTTTGGCAGAGTCACGGTTACAATCGCCCGGTCCGTCCCGCCTGCGAGACCGATGTTCCGAAGCCTCCGCATCGTTCTGATCGTCGTTGCCGTGCCCATTGTCCTCATCACCTGGGTCTCGGTGGTGTTCGCCATGGATAGAGCCACCGACGATGGCGAGGTCCTCGGCCGGGTGACCGTCGACGGGGTGGACCTTGGGGGTCTCAGCGAAGAACACGCCCGCGACCTCGTGTTGGGGATGGAACGCCGACTCGCCAACGAGCCGATCACTGTGATGATCGAGGACTCGACTTTCACCATGCTTCCCACCGAGGTCGGATACGACATCGACGAGGAGGCCATCCTCGATCAGGCCCTCGGGCATGGACGTGAAGGAGGTTTCATCACCCAGATGGGTTGGTGGCTCAGAAACCTCGGAGGAGGCAACACCGAGGTCGAGTTCGAGCCCACTTACAACCGCGAGCAGCTGATACTCCTGCTCAAGTCGTGGGAGCCGTCGGCGATCAACGATCCGCCCACCGAGGGCCGCGTGGACGTGCAGGGAAACGACATCGTGGCGATCTACCCGGAGCCCGGCACCGGGCTCAACTTCGAGGCGAGTGCCGATCTGATCGAGGCCCAAATCCTGGGGAGCGACCGGGGCACCGTCGTCGGAGTGTCTGAATTCCGCATTCCGGCGGTGACCAGGGAGCAGGTTGACTTGGCAGTGGCCTATGCCGAGGAACTGGTGTCGCAGCCGGTGACGCTCGGCCGCATTCTCCCCGAGACGTCGGTGACGTTCCCCGCCGACGTGTTGGTGTCCGCTCTAAGCAGCCGCCTCACCGGCAGCCCTGAGGAGCCGGAGATCGAACTCTTCTTCCAGCTGGGCCCCTTGGCTCGATTCCTCGATCCGATCCGCAGCGAGGTTGAAACCGAGCCGATCGACGCCCAAGTGGTGATCAGGCCCGATGACGTGCCGTTGATCCTTCCCGGCTTCAACGGAGTCTTGATAGACGACGGTAACCTCCCCGATGCCGTGCTGGACGCGGCCAACTCGGTCACCCGCACAGGTCCCCTGCCTATCCGTCAGGGCCGCGAACCCGAGTTCACGACAGAGGATGCCGAGGCTTTGGGCATCCGTGACCTGCTCTACACGGCAACGACGTTCTTCTCGTGTTGCGGCGACCAGAAAAACCTCAACCGGATCATCAACATCAAACGCATCGCCGAGGAGGTCGATGGCGCGATAGTCCTGCCCGGAGAGACCTTCAGTCTCAACGAGCGCGTCGGTCAACGCACCATCGAAGACGGCTATCGACGCGCCGGGGCGATCATCGGGCCGGTCGTCTACTGCTGCGAACACCCGGCCAACATCGGTGGGGGCGTCAGCCAGTTCACGACGACCCTGTTCAACGCGGTCTATTGGTCGGGCCTCGAAGATGTATTTCACAAGCCGCACACGCTCTACTTCGCCCGCTACCCGGTGGTGCGTGAGGCGACACTCGGCTTCCCGGATCCTGATCTCGTCTTTCGCAACACCACGGAGAACGCGGTCTATATCAAGACCGAAGCCACCGACACCTCGGTGTCCGTCAAGATGTTCGGCGACAACGGGGGCATCGTCGTCGAAGGTGCCCAGTCGAGCCGTTATAACTTCGTCGAGCCGGACGAATACCTCGAGCCGAACGACGAGCTCAACCCCGGCGACAAGGAACTAGTCGACGAGGGCTCCGACGGCTTCACCGCCACCGACACGCGGACGATCACTTACCCGGACGGCACCCAAGACGTCCAGACATGGACCTGGACCTACCTCCCCCATTCGATCGTTTACGAGGTCCACCCCTGCGAGCTGCCCGAGGACCATATCGAGTACGAGCCGATGGAATGCCCGGTGCAGGTGCCCGTCCTCGGCGACCTGACGCTCGGCGCGGCGACGACGTCCCTCAACAACTTGGGACTCCTGATTGCATTGGGCGATCCGTTCCCTGTCGCCGACCCGGGGCTGGTTGGAACGGTGCGCGCCCAGGACGTTGGTCCCGGAACGTGGCTGGAGCCGGGTTCTACGGTCACAGTGCGACTGGGTGAGCTCGCAGGCCCGTGACGGTTCAATCGTCCCCGTAGACGACGAAGAAGGCTTCGATGACCGCCGCAATCGCTCGAACCGACGCGTCGTCCCACGCGCCGTCGCGCCGGACGACGGTCTGATTAGAAGCCACGAAGACGTGGTCGACGCCCGAGTCGGTCTCAAAGATGCGGGCCGCCAACTCGGCGGGGTAGCCGCTCGATTCGGTCGCCGCAGCAGCTGAGTCGAACGAAACCCCATCTTGGCCGGTAATGCTCCGATCGGCATCGAATGCCGCCAAGTCCCCGGCGACGGTTATGTCGGCGACTGTGATCGGCTGACCCAAATCTCTCACTCCTCTGCGGCCGGCGTCATGCTAAACACCCGACCCGGGGAGCCCCTCGGAACCGGATCCGATGACGTGGAGCTTCAGGAGGTTGGTCGACGCGAGTTGGTTGGGGGGAATCCCGGCGGCCATCGCCACCCAATCTCCCGGCTTCACCATCCCCCGCTCCAGCAGCAGCCTCCCCGCCTCTTCGAGCATCTCGTCCGTCGATTCGAGTGTGGGAAACCGCAACGGAGTGACCCCCCAGGCCAGAGCAAGCCGGTTGAAGGTCTGTTCATGGGGGGTGAAGGCCACGATCTGGGCGGTGGGGCGGAACTTGGCGACAAGCCGAGCGGTCGATCCGCTCTCGGTGAATGCCACGATCAGTGCGAGTCGCAGGTTGGTGGCCGCGTCCGCCGTCGCCTCGGCGATCGCCGACGCGAAGCTCGGCTCGAGATCCGAGAAGGCCAGCGCCTTTTCGGGGTAGTCGGGGCTCGCCTCTGCTTCGAGGCAGACCGCCGCCATCGTCTCCACAGACCGCACCGGGTACTCGCCCACGGCCGTTTCCGCAGAGAGCATCACGGCATCGGTCCCGTCCAGCACGGCGTTGGCCACATCGGTCACCTCCGCCCTGGTGGGCCGGGGCGACGACGTCATCGACTCCAGCATTTCAGTGGCCGTGATTGAGATCCCAGGCGCGTGGTTCGTTCTGGTGATGATCTCCTTTTGTGCTCTGGGAAGAGGGGCTATCCCCAGCTCCACCCCCAGGTCGCCGCGAGCAACCATGGCGCCGTCGGCCGCGGCCAAGATGTCGTCGAGATTCTCGTACGCGGCCAGCCGCTCGATCTTGGCGATCACCGGCGTGTCCCCGACGATCGCTTTCACCTGTTCGATGTCGGCGCCGGCCGTGACGAACGAAGCCGCAACCAGATCCACCCCCTGCTCGACTCCGAATGCGAGATCGTCCTCGTCCTTCGGGGTGATCGCCGCCAAGTCGAGTGGCGTCCCGGGGAATGCGACGCCTTTGTTGTCGGCTAGAACTCCTCCATCGACGACGCGGGCTGTGGCGCCGTCGTCGTCGGCTTTGATCACCTCGAGTTGGATCAGTCCGTCGCTCATCACGACGGTGGCACCGGGCTCGAGGCGAACCTTGTCCAGGTGCTGCACGTAGCAGCCCGAGCCATCGCCCTCACCGGTTCCCGGGATCAACCTGATCTCGCTGTCGGTCTCGATCTGGGCCGTGCCTCCCGCGAAGGTGCCGACCCGGATTCGGGGACCCTGGATGTCCTGGAGCACCGCCACGGCACGATCGTGCTCTTCGGCAGCGCGGCGCACGGCACGAATCACGGCTGCATGTGACTCACGAGTCCCGTGTGAGAAATTGAGCCGAGCAACATCCATCCCGGCGCCGACCATCTCTGCAACGACGGAGGGATCCTCGCTCGCCGGCCCCATGGTGGCGATGATCTTCGTCCTGCGCAGCACGGCGGCCACTGTACCGGCGGCCCTAGGCTGATCCTGGTCCATGAGCCCCATCGCCGTCATCCCGCTTAAGGGCTTCACCACCGCCAAGGAACGTCTCTCCAGTGCTCTCGGTCCGCAGCGGCGAGCCGACCTGGCTCGGGCGACGGCAAACCGAGTCGCCGCCGCGTGTCGTGAAGCCGGATTTCGACTCGTGGTCGTCACCTCCGACGCCGATGTTGCGTCGTGGGCCGCGGACTTGTCGGCGCAGGTCGTGGCCGACCCGGGTCGGGGCCTGGACGACGCGTGCAGGGTGGGAGTCGAATTGAGGCCAGATGAGTGGGTAGTCGTCCACGGTGACCTCCCCCTGCTCGACAAGGTATCGATGACGGATTGCGCCGAGCATCTCAGCGCGGGTCGCAGCGTCATCGCGCCGGCACGCGACGGCGGTACCAATCTGCTGGCGGCGGACCGCCTGATTCCGTTCGCCTACGGCGCGGGATCCTTCCACCGCCACCTCACTGCACTGGCGTCGCGCGACAAGATTGTCGTCACCGGAGCCGCCACCGCCATCGAAATCGACACCCCTGCGGACCTCTTTGCCGCAGCCCAGCTTCCCGGCGGAGACTGGTTGACGCCTTACCTAGCCTGAGAGCCGTGGGAACGGTCGCAGTCCTCGGATCGGGCTTCGTCGGTTCGGCTGCAGCGTGGGACATGACGCGCCGCGGCCACGAAGTCGTGGTTGCCGACAGGCTCGAGGAGGCAGCCTCCCGCACCGCGGAATCGGTAAACGCCCGCCCGATCGTCGTCGACGCTGCCGACGAGACCGCGATGAGCAGACTCCTCGAGCAGGTCGACCTGGTTGTGTCGGGTGTCCCGTATGTGCTCGGGGAGGCTCTGGCTCGGCTCGCCGTTGGCAGCGGAACGCATTACATCGACTTCGGCGGCAACCCGACCATCGTCCGCCGCCAGCTGGACCACGACGCTGCCGCGGTGGACGCGGGGGTGGTGATCGTCCCCGACTGCGGACTGGCTCCCGGCATGGCAAACGTCTTGGCGATGGGCCTCGTCGATCGCCTCGGAAGCGATCCGATCGACGAGCTGAGAGTCAGGGTGGGTGCGCTCCCGGCTACGCCCACGGGCTCACTCGGCTACCAGATGGTGTTCAACCCGGTCGGGCTGATCAACGAATACGCCGAGCCGTGCGAGGTGCTGCGCGGCGGCGAGCCCACTGCAGTCGAGCCGCTCACCGGGGTCGAAGCGATGGCGTGGGATCCATATGGGCCGCTGGAGGCGTTCCANNCTCGACTACAAGACGCTGCGCTATCCGGGCCATGCTGCCGCGTTTCGCGCCATGCTCGAGATTGGCCTGTTCGACGAGACACCGCAGGCCGGATCGGAAGTAGCTCCACGAACGGTGCTGCTGGAAGCGCTCGCCGCGCATCTTCCCCGAGGCGGAGATGACCTGGTCCTGATGCGAGTGTGGGCACGAAGTGGCGACGTCACGGTCGGCTACGAGATGGTGGATCGCAATGACGATCGGTTCACCGCGCTGGCACGGACGACTGCATTCCCCGCGACGGCGCTCGCCGATCTCATCCTGAACGGCTCTGTGGAGCCGGGGGCGAGGACGATGGGAGATGCCATGACGGCCTCCGACCTGGTCGATGAACTCGACACGGTCGGCATTGGCATCCACGACTACTCCCCAGACCTCTAGAGGCTGCACCAGGACCGAGGAGCCAGCAGGAACGCGGCGCCGGTACGATGGTGTGTCTTCACTTCGGCGAGGAGCTCCGTGTCAGACCCCGTTGCAGTACTCACCGGCGGCACCGGCGGACTGGGACGCGAGGTGGCAGCCCGCCTCACCGCCCGCAGTTTCCGCCTCGCCGTCACGTACCTCGTGCCCGAAGAGGCGAATGAGGTCGAGGAGATCCTGGGCCTGCCAGAGGAGAGGCTGATGCTGAGGCGCGTCGATTGCTCCGACGGTGAGGCGGTCAACACCTTCATGAAGGAGGTCGTCGCCTCCTTCGGGGGACTCAACGTCCTGGCATGTCTCGTCGGGGGCTGGGCCGGGGGACGCGACGTCGAAGAGACGGACGACCTGCGCTTCGAGCGAATGATCGACCTGAACCTGCGCACCGCCTTCAACGCCTCCAGAGCCGCCATTCCTCACCTACGCGAGGCAGAGTGGGGTCGCGTCGTGATGATCGGCAGCAGGTCGGCATTGGAACCGCCTTCGGGTCAGGCGATGTACAACGTCGCCAAAGCCGGAGTGATCGCACTCGCCCGGTCGATCGCCGACGAATTGACCGACTCGAAGGTCACCTCGAATGCCGTGCTCCCATCCCTAATCGACACACCGGCCTTTCGCGCTGTGGTCCCGTTCGCCAACTACGTGGACTGGCCGACCCCGGGTGAGATCGCGGCCGTCATCGACTTCCTCGCCTCCGAGGAGTCGGCGGTGATCAATGGGGCGATGATCCCCGTGTACGGCGGATCCTGAGCCGAGCGGCTAGCGACTAGCGATTAGCGATTAGCGATTAGCGATTAGCGATTAGCGATTAGCGATTAGCGATTAGCGATTAGCGATGTTGACAACGGGCCGCCAGGGAGACAACACGGCCCCCGTGGGGTAGGGGCCCCGCCGGGAAGACAACGCGTAGCTCCAACTGGCTCCACTCGGAACCGAGTCGAAACATGGCTTACCACCTCTACCAACTAGCTCGGTCATTGGGACAAAGCCTCACCCAGCGCCAGATAGTCGGCTCGGCGCATCCGCGCGCTCTATCTCAAACGCTGCCCGGACTGATTGGACGGAGAGGCGCTGAGATCGCCTGAGAGCGATCCAGAGCCGCCGTAAGGCGTGGGATCAACACGTCAGATTGGAATCCGCCTGGACCACAAACCACGGGACTCGTACTGCTACTTGAAGGCCAACCCGTACAGGGAGCGACGATTCAGTGTCCGAGTTGGGTCGGCGCTTACTGCTGGAGATGGGTACCAAGCTGGCCTCGAAACAGACCGAGTAACCGCCGCAGCCTGTGGTTCGGCCAGGTCAGATGTGGTTTCGGCTGCGGACTGCCGGCGGACTCAGCTCAGAAGGGAGCTCGGCGGAGCAGGCGTAGACCGAACAAAGCGATGGCCAGGCCGATCGGCACGATTACCCAGCCGGAAACGCCGGAGCCGCCGCCGGGGGTTCCGGTGGGCGCGGCGATCGGCGCGATGTCGCTGGCCTCGGAGTCGTCGACCGGCGCCACACTCGTCGCAACCCTCGCAGCGTCGGTAGTGGTCGTCGTTGAGGGGACCGTCGTCGTCGGTGTGGGGGCTGCACTCTCCGGGCCGAGGTATGCGGCCCCCATTGAATCGGGATCAAACGGCACCAGCTCGGTGAGGTCGCCTACTCGGCTCTCGGTGTCGCCCGTCCCTCCGGGAAAGCAGTCGACGCTGGCTCTCAGCGCGCTCACATCAGCGAGTTCGGCGAGTGGCACGAAGAACACCGCTTCGCGGCCGGCGATTGCACCAAACACGGACGACTCGGGGACCACCGTGGCGAAGTCGGGCGTCTCGGTTCTGACTTCGAGTGCATATGGAGCCGCCTCGTCGCCCGCGAATAGATACTGGCCGTTGGTGTCGCGCTGCCGGTCGTTCACGTTGAGGCGGGCGACGGGGGTGGTGGCGCCCGGATGGCGCACGTTGAGACCCGGTAGGCAGGCGCTGCCCACCGTCAGTGGGATCGGCCTATCGAACCCGAGCACGAAGGCGACGAGCTCGGTCCCTGCTGGCGGCGGGACCCAACCATCCGGGAGCTCGAGCGTCACTCCCTCGGGAGCGGCGCCGGACTGGACCAGCTCGACAACGGTGGGCACGAGTAGGTCGCTGCCGACTGTGAACCACTGGAGGCTCAGGAGATCGGGCCCCTCGCCCACCGGTGGAAACCCGAACACGTTGATCGGGTCCCCCGCCGGATCGGTGGCGAAGCTGCCCGCGGCGGAGGGCGGGTCGGTGAAAGTGACGATCACCGGATCTAAGGAGGCCGGGTCGATCAGGGCTGCCAGTTCCACCATCACCTGCGGGACGGCGTCGGATTGACGACCCGAAGCGACTGGACCGCCGGCAGCCAGAGCAACGAGCAGCACCGCCAGTAGCACGTTGCTCCGAATGATGGCTCGGTGTCTCATCCCCCTCAACCGCCTCTCCGATCCGAAGAACCATCGTAAAGGTCGCCGCCGCCGCTCGTCGCGAGGCCGGTGGCCGGCGATCTTCATACACTGCCCGCAACGGAAGGGATGATGGGGCGGCGGAATCTAGGAACATTTCTTCTCGGCCTTGGTGCCGTATTGATCGCGATCGGCGTGGCGGCTTCCCGGGTTGGAGGCAGCACAGATTCCACCGAGGCAACGGGTCTCTCCGAGGTCGACGCCGCCGCTACGACGGAACCTCCGACCACGGTCACTGCGGCCACCACCGTGGCGACTTCACCGGATCCGGCCCCGTCGACGTCGACTGCTCCCTCGACCCAGCCGGCAACCACATCCACCACGACGCCGACATCGACCCTGCCAACGACAGCCACCACCACCACGACCACGACCACGACCACGACCATGACCACGACGACCCTTCCACCGGAGGGTCTGGTCGCCGGCTTCATCCTCGAATTCGGTGCCGCCATCAATGACGGTGATGTCGCCTGGCTCCTGGAGCGGCTCCACCCGGCGATGATTCTCGGATACGGCGGCGACGTATGCCGCGGTTTCATCCAAGACGAGATCCTGCTGCTTCGCGACTATTCGTTGCGGGGGGCCGTCACCGGCCCGGTCACCAAGACCCTCGAAACCGGCGTGGGATCTGTCACCGTCGATGGGATCTATGAAGCCGAAATCTCGTTCGTCTTCCAAGGGCAGACGATCGATGCCGCGGCCGATTTCGTACCCGAGGGTGAGACGACCTGGCTGGCGGCCTGCCGCTAGTCCCGTCTAGCTCTGGTCACCGGTGGTCTGATGACGGACGCGGCCTTCCCGGATGTGCTGGATCTCCTTCACTCCCGCAAGGCCCAGGTAAGGGCAGCCGGCTCGCCCCGACTGCAGCGTCAGATCCAAGTCGCCGGGCGATATCCACAGCAGCTTCTGCTGATCGAGCCAGGGACCGAGCTCGAAGTCGTAGTCGTCTCCGCTATCGGACTCCTCACCGCGGCCGATCGATCCACCAGCGTCGACGATATCGAAGCTGTCTCCTCCCCAATCGTTGGCGCGAGGGGCGTCGGCCGGGTAGTCAGCAGCGAAGTAGACGATGACATATCCGAAGTGAGCGCCGATCGTCTGGGAGGACACTACTGCGACAACGCCTTCGCGGGTCAGGATCTCCGGCATGACGAATGGAACAGCAGGACCGGGTTTCACCAGGTGCCTAGTTCGCTCCACCTCGTCATCGAGCCTCAGGGCGCCGGTGAACGCCACGAGGTCGGCCGGGTTATTCGCAAGCGGCCTGACGGGCGACTCCGCATCCCACCACAACCCGTCGAGACCAAGGAAATCGAGGGAGTGACCGAACACCTCTTGGGTGACGGGACTTCTAGACAGCGGAACACGGGGAACGAGAGCGCGATATGCCTCCCGCACCCGGATGGCGGTGGCCTCGGCGGCTGCCTCCACCGCGTGGAGCTCTTCCGTCCGTCCAGGATCGGCCGATGCCAGCTTGTGGATGCCGTTCGCAGTATCGGTGATTCCCTCGTACGTCAGCAGCAGCCAGTCCCGCGCCACGGTTACGGGATACGCCGGGTCGAACAGATCGTCGGTGAGACCGGTCTCGTCTCCCCCCGCAGCCGCTGCCCGGCCTGCGATCTCCAGTGCCGCGAGGATCGGCGCGTCCCCGGCGGCCTCGTGTCCCATGATGTTGTCGCCGGTGAAGAGCGTCCACGACCGTGCCGTCGGTGTCGCCGTGACAACTGTGCGATAGAGCCCGAGCATGACGCCCGCCAGTCCTTCTGTCGGCGAGTGCGATCGGAACTGCTCCTGCAGGTCGTCCGCCCGGACGCTTGCTCCGTCAAGTGGATCGACCCTCCCCGACTCGTCCCATTCCATTCCCGTGTGCTCTGCATATGCCTGCAGCCAGCCGAGCTTGACCACATCGGCTTCGTTTTCGTCCACCCAAGCCTCGGCTCGCTCGACCATCTCGAGAGCCTTGACTCCCCTCGCCTGCAGTGCTTGCGCAGCTGCCGCCTCGACGCTTTCGAGTTCCTCGAGGAGGCGACTCCAGAACGCCTTTTGGCGGTGGATTACCGCAAGGCTGCGGGCCATGCCCTGGTGCACCCAGGTCGCATATGCCGCGATCGAGGTCGAGGCCTCGCCGTAGGCGACGACGACCTGCTCACCCTCCTCGAGGCGAAGGCCATCCCGCTCTGTGGCGAACTCGAATGGGCCCCATGTCGACGGGTCGTCGCCTTCCGGGCCGCTGTCGAGCGTGATCGGCTGGCTGACGTAACGGGCGGGACCGCCGACGTTGCCGTCCCAGACGATTCCAAGCGACTCGTCGCCGGAGGCCGTGGAGAGCTCAATCTCGATCGCCGGCCGCGGCGGCTCGTCCCCGGTATCGATCTCGACGATGACACGAAAGGGTTGGTACTTGTTGATGGAGTCATTGCTGCCGTTGGTGACGATGCCGATCACGGCCGCCGGTTGCCTCATGTCGTCGCTCGAGGTCTGGCTCATCGTTCTTCCTCGTCGGGTCGGGCGAGCTCCTCGGGAAATACCTGGGGAGGCCCGATGTCAGCGCTGATCGCGTCACTCAGTTCGGTCAGCCGAGCCGGATCGAGCTCCGGTGGGTTGAAGTCGTTTTGGCGCATGTGGTCCACGAAGTCGCTCGGCAGCGCCAAGCCGTGGACTCGGACCAAGTAGGCCAACAGGCCTGGCCAGACCCATGTCCCGTCGGTGAAGAGTGACGCCGACCCTGCGATCTGGCCTGGGGTAAACGGATCGTCGAATACCTCCGGCACGAACGCCACGACGTGGCCGGCCTCCAAGTAGTCGATTACCCAGGCCTGGTCGGCATGCGGTGGGCCCAGCAGCGGCTTGGCGCTGGGCAAGCCCGCGCCGAAGAACTCGGCGTAGAGGCCTACGGTTGCCATCCGGGCAAATCTGTGTAGGGAATTGCCTGTCGGCCGTCTTGCGAGATGCGGGCCACCGGGTTGCCTGCCTTGTCGAAGCGGATCCAATGCCCCTCCGGAGCATCAACCCAGGCACCGTTCTCCCACTTGAGAAAGCGGAATTTGCCATCGGCTCCGATGGACACCGCATGAGTGGGTGCGATTACCTCGGCTTCGAGACGAGCGGCTACGGCGCCTGCCGCCTTGGAGTCGCCTGAGAAGCATGACCCCAGTCGCACCGGTTTGCCCTTGTAGTACCCGGGGGAGGATCCGATGTGCCCCGCTACCCGCGAGACCGAGATCGGGGCGCCCGTGTCCGTGACGAACGGCATCGCTGACCCTCGTGGACTGCCGTGGACATAGGCGTCATGCCACCCGGGCCACCTCTCCACGGTCGGAATCGCCGCCTTCTGTCTGGCTGTCGCCGGTACGCCTCCAGGCACCGCGGTGCGCGTATGGGGGGGAGGAGCGACATCGGCCCAGGTTCCTGCAGGCTGGTAGGAGGTAGTCCCGGGAGCATCGACGGGTCGCCACGGGCCGTTCGACAGCGGGTCCGGCGGTGCAGTGGATCGGCCCGGGCCGGGGGCGCCAACCGGTGGCGGCTTGGCTCCCGTGACCGGCAGCTCCGGCAGTGGGCCCGGCCGACTGGGAACTGGGGTCCGCACCGTCGGGGGCTGGGCGCCGGTAGCGGGCAGCTTCGGCAGCGCACCGGGCCGCGACGGGACGGCCGTCGGCCGGATGCCCGTCCTGGTGAACTGGGTGTCGAGGCTGCCCCCGCGCAGGTCTACGAAACCGCGGCGGGCGAACCCAGCCTGGGTGTTCACGAACATCCGCACGTCCATGCCGGCGGCGGTCAGTGTCCAGAAGAAGAGTTCGGCTGCCGCCAGAACCCGCCGGTCCCACTTGACGTCCTTGCCGAGCAGGTCTTGCCCCGTGACAAGTGTGAACAGTGACGAGGCAAAAGTGGCCTCCGCAGTCGCCCGATAGAAGCCGATCGCCACGTTGCCGATGCCCTTTTCGATTACCTGGGTGGCGTACTCCTCGCGCTTCTTCTCGGCAAACCGGTGGATCTCGGAGTAGACGAAGCGCTCGTCGTAACCCGGGTTCATATAGTCGGCGTAGGTGCTGATGTAGGCGAGCTTCACGGTGTCGCCGCGGTCGCTGTTCAAGATCTCACGAGCGGTTGCGGCTCTCTCGAAGACAGGCACCAGGCTCTGACGGAACGCAACGATCTCGGGCGTCTGTTCGAAGGTCGCCGCCAGCTTCGAGATCTGCTCCCAATAAAGCCTCTTCGCCTCGATGAAGCCCATGCTGCGGACGATCCCCTGCTGCGCCCACGTCTTGTGGGCGGTGAACTCGGTCGAGGCACCGTCTTCGCGGCTTATGGTGATCTTGGTGCCGTTGTCGACCCGCATCGGACCGGCACCGCCGGTGGAGAACTCGAAGCCGCGCCCAACCCAGCGTTCCAACCAGGTTTCCTCGAACCAGCCCTCCATCAAGGTGACGCGTCCCTTGCCGGCGCTCCCGCGGTCGAGCGTGATCGGGTTGCTCCTGTAGGCAACCTTGTCCTTCTCGCTCTCGTCCCACCGCAGGGTCACACTCTGGGACTCGCCGGATGAAGCCGAGATCGTAACCTCGATGGTCTCGGGTGGCGTCTCGCCCGTCAGCGGAGACTCGGCGACCACCGTGAACGGCTGGTAATGATTCACGGAGTCCTCGCCGTTGCCGCCGGTGTCGATCCGGATTCGGGGCCCTGTGAGGGGTGCTGGCGCCAGGGCGGCATCCGAACCCGACGACGACTCCATGAGACGCTGGATGAACTGCATGGGCGTCAGAGGCTCCGGAGTCGACGATGCGGCCCCGACGGGAGTCGGGGAGGCGGTCTCGTCAGCTGTCAGTGTGGGCGTCGCAACTGGTGGGGGCGTGACCGGCCCGGTCGACGGCGGCACTTCTGTCACCCGCTCGTCGGGAGTGGGGGGCATCGGTCTGAGTGTGCCCGTCGACATGTCCATCTCCTCCCCGGGCAGCGAGTCCCAGTCGAAGGGCTCGATCTCCTCCCCGGTCTCGGGGTCGATCTCGGGCAACGAGTCGAACCAGGCGTCGTCGTCCTCCTCCGCGTCGGTCGTCGAGGTAGGTGCCTCCGTATTCTCCGATCCGGCGGTCGCCCCATTGAGACCGGCGAGAGTGGTTGCGCCCGTCACCACGAGGCCGAGCGACACGAGCAGGGTGGCGGGGTCGAAGCCTCCGCCGCTGGTTCCCGGGGTTCCGGGCGTTCCCGGTGTCGTGAGGGTCCCACCGGGCAGGCCTCCGCCCGCCGTGGGCGGAGGTTGCACTCCGCCGCCTCCGGGTTCGACCGTGATCGGCGTGGGTACGACCGGTGCGACCGTCGTCACCGTAGGTGCGGTGAGCGAGGACTGGTCGCAAGAGGAGGTGGCCGATCCGACTTCGAACGATCCGCCGAAGGCGCTCGGGGGGAGATTCGTCACGGTGCCCCCAACATCCACGGTTCCTCCGAGGATGGTGTGCGTACCGAAGTTGGACAGCGGCACTGAGATCGAGACAAAGCCGGCATCATCCACCGTTCCCGAGGCGGAGCGCTGACCCCCGGGCCCGTCGACCAGCATCGTGACCGTGGAGCCCGGCGGCGCATTGGTCATGTAGGCGCCGAAGGTCTCCGTCGAGCTGCTCGAGCCGTGGCTGGTGCCCGAACAAAAAACGGCCACGGCGGGCACCGCCGACGGAGTGGGCGTCGTATCGACTCGGGGGCCGACCTCGACCGAATCCGGCAACGGGTTGACCGCCGGCTGGCCGGCGGCGACGGCAACCTGATTTGCCGGCGCGCCCGCAACACCAGCAGCGTCGGCCTGGTCGCCGCTGGCGAACCCCACCAGTCCGGCGGTGATCATCAGGCCTGCCAGCACCGCCGCCACCATGTCGCGGGTGCTGCCCTTCTTGCATGCCTTGAGGCAGGCCTCGTAGAGGCGCCAGAAGTGGGTCGACTTGACGCGCGCCTCGTTGATCTTCCCGAGATGATCGTTCATGCGTTGATTCCAGTAATCGACACGTCCCTGGAACCAGCGCTTGACCGATTCCAGCCGGGTCTCGGCGTCGATGCGCCGTTCCTCGGCTTCTTCGGCCATCGCAATCGCATCGTCGACACTGGGACCGCTGGCGGTGCTCAAGCTCGGGACGTGGCGGAGCGCATCTTCCGTGCGCGCCCACACCGTCACCCCGTTGCCGAGGTCGTGTTCTACCCAGCCCTCGCGAGGGGTCAGTGAAAGGTCCGGATGTACGCCGGCATCCGTCTCTCCGGCGCCGTGCTCCCAATCCCCAAAGCTCTCCCGGAACGCTGCAGCAGCGGCGGCGTTGCTGCTGGCCTGCCCGAGAGCGAATGCCGCCGCATGGATGCGTCCCTCGGACCAGGCGAGGTCCTCGTGCCGGGCGTTTTCGATCATCACCGTGCGGTCCTCGAGACCACGCATGACGTCGGCCCAGTGCCGCGACTTGGCGGCCAGCGGCTCACATTCGGGGCAGTCGGCCATCAGCCAACCTCCGGAGGGTTGAGCCGCGACAGGTCGACATCCGTGGCGCGTTCCACCAGCACCAGCAACACATTGTCTGTCCGGTCATCGACGAACACGGGGGTCCCATCCGGGTACGAGCAGAGTTCGCCGATGTGGGGCCCGTCGGCGGTCGACTCGGTGACAACGACGCATTGGGCCGTTTCACCGAGGACAATCCGAGGCGCAACCGAGACCGCGGTCACGCCGGAGGGATCGGCCAGCAGACTTAGGAGTTGTTCAATGGGATCGGTTTCGAGCGACGGTGCACAGTCGGTGGTGCCGGCGCTACTCCAGGTGCATTCGGTGACGCCGGAGTCTGTGAAGTACAGCGACCTGCCGCCGCGGGCGACTCCACCATCATCGTGGTATGCCGCCACCCCATCAGAGCTGAGCACGTCCCGGCTGTGAACAGCCCCGGGGTCCGAGGTCACTCCTAGATCGTATGAGTAGGTGCCTTGTCGGCCAGCTGATCCGTAGAGAGCGAGAGTGAGTTGACGCTGCGCCTCGCTCAGTTTGGGAAAGGCCGCCTGGATGGCCGTCACCAGCGCCTCGTCAGTGGAGCCTTCGCCGGCGGCGGATGCGTATCCGCGGTCGGGCGCCCGATCACCGCCTTGGGTCACAACGGCGACCCCACCGGGATCGAATCCGAGGCTCAGGTGTAGGGCATCGGGCGCACCGAAGGCGGTAGCGCCGCTCAGGTCTAGGACTCCGTCTCGGATTCGCAGCTCCCAGACTTCGCCGGCCCGCGTGAGTTGCACTGGGGACAGTGGCGCCGCTTCGAGCCACAGCCAGAACGAATCGCCGGACCGAAACGGCGCCGCGCCAGCAGCGAACACAGTTCCATCTGCGGCGATTCCGATCTCGGTGAGGTCCAGCGACGCGGGGCACTCACAGTCGCCGGGGGGATCGGCGGTGGTTGCCGGCGGGGAGACCGCGACCGGAGCAGCTGCGACCTCGTCACCTTCGAAAACGAAGGCGGCCAGCCAGGCGACCATCATGGCTAGACCGAACGTCAGAGCCATGACGCCGAGGGCGCGCGTCCGGGACGGTGCCCGAAGAGCTCGCAGCAGCCCCCAGGCCACGGCTGCTGACGCTATGACCGTGACCAGAGCCGAGATCGCCGGGCTGTCGAACGCGACCAGGAGCAGTCCCAGGCCGATGCTGATCGCGACATAGATAACGATCCGACGTAGCGGACGAAATCCGGAGCGGAGGATGGAGGAGACAAAACGCGGTCCGGCAGGTTCGGAGGGGCCGGAGACGAAGAGAAACGAGCCCGCTACGGCCAGGCCGATTCCAACTGCAACGAGAGCGCCTGGAATCGAACACCCCCTCCGTCACACCGTCGGGACGCGTGCGGTGCACGATAGTAAGCGAGGCTCGGAGGTGCCGCGAGGTTGGGGAGGACGCCGACTTCAGCGGTGGAAGCTGCACTCCGGCATTCGATCTTCGGATGACGGTTCACTGTCCGGCGGGCGTTGTCTACGCGTTGGGACGGAACGACTTGATGATGAACTGCGAAAGGGCCCTCGTAGTCAGTGCCGAGGTTCTCCAACATCTGCGCGCGACTGCTAGCACCCTGGTCGCAAGGCCATCGACTTTGCACGGTCGCTGCTGACCGACTTGCCCGCCTATTGGAACCGGCTTCCAGAGGAGCAGCGTCCTCGTTTTGTCCAGGCCTTGTTCCCGGGCAAACTGGTCTTCGCAGACAAGCGATTTGGTGCCGCCGAGACCCCTTGGCTGCGTTGGCTTTCTGGGAGTCTCACAGACGAAACGGCAAGCTTGGTAGCCCCGACCGGATTCGAACCGGCGTTACTGGCTTGAGAGGCCAGCGTCCTAGGCCGCTAGACGACGGGGCCGCGGTGGTCGTTGTACCACCTTGCTCGGGGGGAAGGACTCGAACCCTCAATTACGGGACCAGAACCCGCTGTGTTGCCAATTACACCACCCCCGAAAGGGCCGCCGAATGGTAGCGAGGGGCTTCGGCCGGGCAAGGTGGCCGGGAGGCTCCGGGCAGGACCAGATGAGACCTCCCCGTCGATGCGGCGGTGCCGGCGGACGGTGAGCGGTGCGCCTTGGCGGCCGTTGCGAGCGGCCCCCTGCTTCGGGTCCCGCCCAGGGGACGTGCCGACGATCGGGTCGAGTCTCGCCAAGGGCGCACATTGACACAAACTTGACACTGGGACTCGCCTCACCTTGACACGACTGTCCGATGCTGCGTGCATGAGGCTGCCCTTCACCGGTCACCGCATCGCGAACCGCAGCATCTTCTGGGGCGCCGTTGGTGCGGCGGGGATGACGGCGTTCTATGTCACCATCCTCGCGGTCGCTGCCGGATCCCGGCACCTGATGGAGCAGGCTTCCGCCGACTGGCTGTGGCTTGCACTCATCATCCCGGGTTTTGGGATCCAGGTCGCGCTACTCACAGAACTGCGGTCGCACTCCCGTGCCGGTCTCGCCTCTGCCGGAGTCGGATCTGCATCGTCGGCGGCCGGCATGGTGGCCTGCTGCGCCCACCACCTAGCCGAACTCCTGCCGATGCTCGGCCTCGCTGGCTTCGCGGGTTTTCTCGTCGATTGGAAGACCTGGCTCCTGTCTGTCGGGGTCATCATCACCTTCGCGATGGTGACGCGGGCGTGGTGGCATCTGGCCCGAATCGGACGGCGAGAGGAGGCCCTGTGTCACACCGCATGATCCTGACGGCCATCACGGCCATCCTCGTGGTCTCATGCGGTGGGTCCGATGAAGTGACCGTCGTCGCTGCCGACTCGGCCGAACGCCCCGCCCCAGTCGACGATGCGGTCACGATCGAACAGGAGGTGGGCCCGGTTTGGGTGATCGCAACATTCGACCCGGCTCGTCCCAAGAAGATCGACCTCGCCTTCGACACGCATAGCGTCGATCTCGCTTTCGACATCGACGCCAGTGTCAGGCTCAATTACGACGGCACCGAGATCCCGATCGGGGAGTGGGACGGGACCGAGCCCGGCGGACACCACCGCTGGGGAACGGTATCGGTAGCGCGCCCTGCCGAGCCGGGGCAACTCATCACCTTCACCTTCACCGGCCTCTCCGAGCCCGTCTCATTTCGGTGGACGATGCCCGGAGCCGAGATCGGGGATCAGCCTCCGAGCACCCCCTAACCCGCTACCGACCTGTGCTGGCAAATGCCGGCAGGACGATGAGTTCCGGTGTCGAACGGGCGGCGGAGGTCGACGCAGATAGGGGATTGGTGATCGCGGCCGCCGGTGAGTCGCCGTGGACGCTTCCCACAGCCAATCGATCGGTGCCTGCCCGATTTCGACCCGACGATCGGTGAAGGGGTGCCCACGCTTGATGGAAACTTGACGATTCCGGTGATACCACCGCAACGCGCCTCGTGGACACTGGGCTCACTGTTTCCAGAGAGGACGATGATGTCGAGACAGATGGTCGTAGCGCTCGCAATCACGGCGGCGGTACTCGGCATAACCGCGATCGCCTCAGCTCAAACCGATTCCACACCCGAGCCGGACGAAACGCCGACGGGTCACATGTCGATGAGCGAGGACATGGGGTCGATGTGGTCGGCGATGCTGTCGCATTCGGCCGACGGAACGATTGCCGAAGACATAGCTGAGTGTCATCAACAGATGTCGACACTCATGGGCACCGACGACTCCGCCGCGATGATGACGATGATGATGGGTGCGGGATCCGTCGGGCCGGCGGGGCCGATGGGCATGATGGGCCCGATGGGCATGATGGGCGTCGACCACGCAGACCATCACTCCGAGTGACGTGAGCGGATGACCCGTGGAGGCGGTTTCAGGTCTTGGGGTGGCGGATTCTCCGCCGCCCCGAGCGCGTCAGAGCGTGGCAGGCTGAGGGCATGAACGAGCCCCGGATCCTCGTCGTCGACGACGACGTCGAACTCCGCGAGATGCTGGTCCGCTACCTGGAGGCAGAAGGGCTTGCGGTCACTGCGGTGTCCGATGGCGTGGAGGCGCTGGCACGTTTCGACGACATCGGGCCCAACCTCGTGTTGCTCGATGTGGCAATGCCCCAAATGGACGGTTTTGAGGTCCTGGGCCAGATCAGGTCCCAATCCGACGTGTACGTGATCATGCTGACCGCAAAAGCGGAGGAGGTTGAGCGGGTCGTCGGGCTCACCCTCGGTGCAGACGACTACGTCACCAAGCCCTTCAGCCCGCGCGAGCTGGTGGCACGAATCCGCGCCGTGCTGCGTCGAGGCCGCCGGCCGACGGTGGAGGACGACCGGCTGAACTTCGCCGATCTCATGGTGGACCCGGGAAGTCGCGAGGTGGTCGTCGATGACGAGCCGGTGGAGTTGACCGCCCTCGAGTTCGACTTGCTGCTCGCCCTCGCCTCCCATCCGGGAAGGGTCTTCACGAGGCAGCGCCTCTTGGAGCGGGTGTGGGGGTGGGATTACTACGGGCGAGACCGGGTGGTGGACGTGCACGTCGCCAACATCCGACGCGCCCTGGACGACGATGCAGCCGACCCGCGGTTCATAGCCACTGTGCGTGGGGTCGGATACAAATTCATCGCCGCGGCGGAACCGCGGTGAACCGCTTTCGGACGCTCGGGGCCCGACTCTTCGGTAGCCATTTGGCCGTCGTAGCCGCCAGCAGCCTCACGGTGCTGCTGAGCGCCCGGCTCCTGGCGCCCGCTGCGTACCGCGACCACCTCGACTCCATGTCCGGGATGATGGACGGTGCAATGACGGGCGCAATGGAGGAGGAGCTCGAGGCGGGGTTCAGTGCCGCCTTTGCCCAGACGCTGGTGGTTTCCGTGCTGATCGGCATCGCGGTCGCCGTCACGCTCGCTCTGGTCGGATCGCGCCGGGTGGTGCGCCCGATCGGCGAGGTGAGAAGAGCGACCCGACGGCTGGCGCTCGGCCAGTACCGCGATCGGGTGGAGATCCCGGTTGAGGAGGAGCTGGCGGCGCTGGCAGAGGACTTCAACAACCTCGCCGAGACGCTGGCGACGACCGAGGAGCGTCGTCTCCGCCTGCTGGGAGAGGTGTCGCATGAGCTGCGGACCCCGCTGACCACCATCGAGGGGTACATGGAGGCAGTTCTCGACGGTGTCCTCGATCCCACTCCCGATGTCATGGCGGCAGTCGCGCACGAGGCATCGCGACTGAAGCGCTTGTCCGCCGATATCACTCTGCTCTCCAGCGCCGAGGAGGCACGGCTGACCCTGAACCGGCTCCTCGTCGACCTCGTGGAGTTGGCGGAAGGGGTCGTGAGCCGCCTAGGCCCGCAATTCGACGAGGCCGGGGTGACGATCACCCTGCGATCGCAGGGTGCGTGCGAAGTCATCGCGGACTCGGACCGGGTCACGCAGATCCTGACCAATCTGGTCGGCAACGCGCTGACCTACACGCCGCCAGAGGGGCAGGTGGCCGTCGTCGTCGAGCGTGACGACACTTCGGCCCGGGTGCGGGTGATTGACACCGGCCTCGGTGTGGACCCGGCCGATGCCGAAACGATCTTCGAGCGCTTCCACCGCGGGGACCGTTCCGCACCCGGTGGCATGGGGGTGGGACTGTCGATTGCTCGCAGCCTGGCACGGCTTCATGGCGGTGATGTGGCGGTTGAGTCGAAGGGGAGCGGCCGGGGGAGCACGTTCACACTGGTGCTTCCCATCGAAGGCTGACGACCACACGAACTCTTGACAATCGCGGTGGCACCGGCGAGACACATCGGCGGCACGATGTGGCCATGGCGAAGATGTCTGGCCGTCGGTTGTGGGTGCCGTCCGTTCTAGGCGCCGCCCTCGTCGTCGCGGCTGGAGTCGCCTGGGCCGTTCAGTCGAGCTCCGACCCCATGATCGACATCGCCCCTCCCGGAGTGATCGCCGAAGCAGACATACCGGAGGCGCTCCGGCCTCTGTACACCGGGGCCGTCGCGAACTCCGACGTCTTCGCCTCGACCCCCTGCTACTGCGGGTGCATGGACATGCTCGGCCATCGCCATCTCCTGGACTGTTTCCAGCGCCCCGACGGGTCGGGCTGGGAGGCCCACGCCGTCGGGTGCGGAGTATGTCTCGGTGAGGCGCGCCAGGTCATCGATCTCCTCGCCGCCGGATCCGAGCCCGACGAAGTCGTCGCGGCGGTGGTGGCTGAGTGGTCCGATCCCTATCTCGAGGAGGAGTGATACCCATGCCGAAGACTGACCGACGCACGACTCCGCCGGCGCAGCGGCGCGGGTTCCGGCGATTCGCCGTGATCGGAACGCTCGCTCTGCTGGGGGCGCTCATCGCCGCGATCACGATCGATGTCGCAGGTTCACAGGAAGAGTGGAAGGAGCAACAGACCGGGCGAACCGGCCCGATGGGTGGTCCGGTGATCGACATACCCATGGAGGAGTCCGGATTCGTCGCCGTGGCCGCGGTGGAGGTCGAGGGATCCCACCTCGCGATGGGCGACGTGCCCCTCGACGTGACGGTGGAACCGACATGGACACTGCTCAACACCGGGGCGGAGGCCGTCTCGATCGGTGAGCCTCATGCCTCCATCCTGGAGGGCTGCTGCCCCGGACCACTGCTCCTCGGCGCCGAGGTGCTTCCTCCCGGCGCGTCGACACAGCTGACCTTCCCGCTGCAGATGCACGCCGGGATGGATGGCCCCCACGATTTCCGCATTCACGTCCCAGTCGGGAGCGCTGGTGAGGTGCTCGAGCTGGGGGTCACAGGGAACTTCGGCGCATGAGGGGGAAAGCGTCAGCACTCTTCGACGGGATCGGTGAGTGGGGCCATATGACAGGGGAGATGACCGTGTACGGATGGATCGTGATGGGGCTGTTCTCCTTCCTCGTGGTGTGGATGGTGTGGTCGCTCGCGGTGGACAGGCGGCCGCGGGGACGGGGACGCGACATTCTCGACGAACGGTATGCCCGCGGGGAGATCGACCGGGATCGGTACCTGGAGCTAATCGACGATCTGAGGCGATAGACGGCACCCCGCCTCTCAGATCGCCTCCAGCGCTCGGTCGATCCTGGCGAGAGTGGCCTCACGGCCCAGAGCGACGATCGACTCGAACAACGGCGGGCTCACCGATGACCCCGTGAGGGACACTCGGATCGGCTGCAGACCTTTGCGCGCGGAGAGGTCGTGCTCGTTGAGCATGCCGCGCAACGCCGTCTCCACGCCCTCGACCGACCAGTGGGCGCCGGTGAGGACCTGTCGCGCCCCCTCCAGAGCCTGTCGGGCCAGGGGGCTCGACATCACCTTCTCCCAGGACCACTCGTCGTAGGCGACCTCATGGGCGAAGAGGAACCGGACCTGGGGAGCGATCTCGGTGAGGAGCTTGGTCCGCTCTTGGACCAAGGGTGCGATCGAATCGAGAGATGACTCCTCCTCTTCATCGAGAGCCCGTTCCAGATCCTCCTCCACCAGAGGCTTGGCGAGAGCGGTGAACTCGGCCGGGGTGAGCGATCTCATGTGCATGCCGTTCATCCACTCGAGCTTTGTGGTGTCGAACACGGCCGGGTTCTTGGAGACGGCTCCGAGATCGAACCGGGCCACCATCTCGTCGCGAGTGACTATCTCCTCGTCGTCGCCGGGAGACCAGCCGAGAATGGCGAGGAAGTTCAGCATCGCCTCCGGCAGAAACCCGGCCTCCCGGTAGGCACGAATCGCAGTGTCGCCGTGCCGCTTCGACAGCTTCTTGCCGTCCGGGCCGTGGAGCAGCGACAGATGGGCGTATTCCGGGACATCGGCCCCCATGGCCCGGGTGATGAGGATGTGCTTCGGAGTGGAGGAGAGTATGTCCTCGCCGCGCACGACGTGGGAGATCTCGTAGTCGACGTCGTCGACCGTCGACGCGAGGTGGTACGTGGGTGACCCGTCGCCGCGCAAGATCACGAAGTCGTCGACGTTGGCGTGGTCGAACACGACCTCACCGCGCACCACATCGTTGAACCTGGTCTCTCCCGGCCGCGGAACCGCGAAGCGCACCGGAGGTGCCTCCCCCGCCTCGATGCGCGCCTCGGCATCGACTTCGGTCAGCCGGTGTCTCCCGTCGTAAACCGGGGAGACTCCCGACGCTGCCGCCTCGTCGCGTACCGCCTGCAGATCGTCGGAGGTGGCCCCGTCGTAGTACGCGGATCCGGTGGCGATGAGCGACTGCGTCACCTGCCGGTAGCGATCGAACCGATCACTCTGCCGATATGAGCCGTGCGGTCCGCCGACTTCGATCCCCTCGTCCCAATCGATTCCGAGCCAAGCGAGGCTCTCCAATATGTCGTTGCGGTACTCGTCGGTGGAGCGCTCCGGGTCGGTGTCGTCCGAGCGAAGCACCAGTGCCCCGCCTTGATGGCGGGCAAACAGCCAGTTGTACAGGACGGTTCGTCCTCCACCCACGTGAAGGAAACCGGTGGGCGACGGCGCAAACCGCACGCGAACGGTCATGAGCCGGCCACCACCGGGTTGGTGAGGCTCCCGATGCGTTCTATGGACACGTCGACGAAGTCCCCCGATACCAGCGGGCCCACACCGGCAGGTGTGCCCGTGAGGATGACGTCGCCGGGGAGAAGAGTCATGACCGTGCTGACGAATTCGAAGATCTCGGCGACTCCAAAGACCATGTCCTCCGTGTTGCCGTCCTGCTTGAGCTCGCCGTTGATAGCGCAAGTGATGGACAACCCGATCGGATCGATCTCCGTCTCCAGCGCCGGTCCCAGCGGACAGAACGTGTCGAAGCCCTTGGCCCTGGTCCACTGGCCGTCGCGTGCCTGGAGATCGCGAGCGGTCACGTCGTTGGCTCCTGTGTAGCCGATTATGTGCACCGCGGCGTCCTCGGCCTTCACCTTGCGGCTCACCGTGCCCACGACGATCGCCAGCTCCGCTTCGTGGTGGACGACCTCAGCCGTCGGGGGCAGAACGATCGGCTGTCCGGGCCCGATCACCGCGGTCGCGGGCTTCAAGAAGAGGACCGGCTCATCCGGTATCACGGCATCCTGCTCGGCGGCATGATCCGCGTAGTTGCGGCCGACACATACGACTTTGGTGGGAAACACGGGTGCCAGAAGCTGAGCGTCATCGAAGGGAATCACGGCTTCGGTCGGCTCCCAGGCAACGAACGGCGTGCCCTGATACACCCGGATCCCTTCGGGCTCGACGCCGCCGTAGGAGATCTCGTCGTCTTCGAGACGAACCCGAACGATCTTCATGCGAGCCGATCGCGAGGCAAGTCCGCCACCAGCTCGCGAAGCCGCCTTGGGTCGTGAGAGATGCCGGCGAGATCCGCTGCGGTCTCATCGGTGAGGCCGAGCAACTCGACGGCGGCCTCCGCATCGGATCTAGTCGGGGCGCGGCCCATCACCGAGGCCCGCGCCGCTACTACGGCGATCACCGCGGCCTCCACGTCGCGCCGCAGGTCGTCACCTCCAGGGAGCGAGATCCCGCGCACGACTCGAATGGCGAAGCCGGTATCGGGGCCCGGGGTCCCGAAGGCGCCTCCCCAGGGGACTTCTTCGGGACCGCTCATATCCCCAGGACGCCGCGGGGTCCACCCATCCGGCGCCGCCGGTTGTGCAGTTGGCCGCGGCAGGTCTTCGAAACCACGGGGGATCTTCGGCTCCTGACCCATGCTCCTCCTATCCGATGAAGTCCAGCCAATCGAGATGCCGCTCGTCCCTGCCGGTCACCGCGGCCTCGAACAATTCCTGGACGCGGCGGGTCATCGGTCCGGGTAGTCCCGACCCGACCGAGCGATCGTCAATCTCCCGAATCGGAGTGATCTCGGCAGCCGTGCCGGTGAGGAACACCTCGTCGGCGTAGTAGAGCTCGGCACGGCCGATCGGGTTCTCCGAAACGGTCGTGCCCTCCTCCTCGAGCAGTTGCATCACTGTGTCCCGCGTGATGCCGGCGAGGGCACCGGATGACGTCGGCGGAGTGTTCACCGTCCCGTTGCGGATCAGGAAGATGTTTTCGCCGCTGCCTTCGGTGACGAAGCCATTCCGATTGAGGAGGATGGCCTCTTCGTAGCCGCGACCTACCACTTCCGCTTTGGCCATCGCACTGTTCACGTACTGGCCGGTGCCCTTGGCATTGGGAATCAACGATTCGTGGCCGATCCGCCGCCACGACGACACGGCCGCCCGAATGCCTCTGGCGAGCCCCTCCTCACCGAGGTATGCACCCCATTCCCATGCCCCGATAGCGGCTCGCACCGGAGCCCCTTCGGGGTTGATGCCCAGCGATCCCTCCCCCAAGAACACTATGGGGCGCAGGTAGCAGGCCCCGAGGCCGTTGCTGATGACCAACTGGCGCGCCGCCTCCATCAACTCTTTGGGAGACCACTTCATGGGGATGTTGTATGCCTTGGCAGATGCAGACAGCCTGTCCATGTGATCGGCGAGCCGGAAGGCGGCAGGACCCTCAGGAGTGCCATAGACACGAATCCCCTCGAACACACCGGTTCCATAGTGAAGTGCGTGGGCGAGGACGTGCACCGTGGCCTCCTCCCACGGCACCAACTCGCCGTCGAACCAGATCTGCTTGGTGGGTTCGAGAGCGCTCACTAGGAAACTCCAAGGTGACGGCCGTGCCAATCCAGTATCGCCTCGAAGCGCTCCTTACGATGCATCGGTTTGCCGCTCCTCGACAACTCGTGGCTCTCCCCCGGAAAGCGGAGCAGTTCGGCCTGGATACCGTTGTCGATCAGCAAGCTATACAGCTGCTCTCCCTGCTCGATAGGACAACGGAAGTCCGATTCGGAATGGATGATGAGGCACGGCGTGTCGATGTGATGCGCCCGCTTGATCGGACTGGCGTCCCACAACGAAGACCAATCGTCATACGACCACTCCCCCAGGTACAACGCCGGGAACGTGAATCCAATGTCGGAGGTTCCGGCGAAAGAAGCGAAGTTGTAGAGGCCGCGCTCGGGTACGGCGCTCTTCCAGCGGCGATCCACGGCGAGGATCCGTGCCGTCATGTAGCCGCCGTAGGACCCCCCCATGATGCCCATCCGGTCGGCATCGAGCCGGTCGAACTCGGCGAGGGCAGCATCGGCCGCGGCCATTAGATCCTCCAAGTCCTGCGGCCGTTCCTCGCCCCACGCCCCCACCGGAGTGCGGACGAAGTCCTCACCTCGCCCGCTGGAGCCGCGCGGGTTGGTGGCGACGACCCCGTAGCCGGCGCCCGCGTACACCTGGAATTCGTCGAAGAACCCCCACCCATACTGGGTGGCCGGTCCGCCATGGATGTTGAGCAGCAGGGGCGCTTTCGCCGTACCGGGTGGAAGGAAGACCCACACATCCAGGTCGACGTCGCCGGAGCGCGCCAGGATGTGCTCGGGCTCGACGAGTCCGCCATTGGCGCGGAATTCGGCGTTGAGGTCCGTCAGGACTCGCTCCTCCCCGCCCTCGAACCAGGAGAGTTCGCCCGGATCCGTGGCACTCGTGGCGGCTAGCACCATTGCGCTGCCATCGCCGCGAGTGGTCATCCCGGTGATGAGTCGCTGGCCCCCGAGCACCTCATGCCAGGATCCATCGCGGGCCACCTCTACCACGATCAACTTCCCGCGATCCTCGGCGATGATGCGACACGACCCTCCTTCCATCCACTGTGGTCCTCCCGGCGCTGGAGTCGGGGCTGGGGGGAACAGATTCCGGTCGAACTCGGCCGCCAGCCGGACCAGGCCTTCCGCTTCGACCCGATACAACGCGTAGATGCCCGGATATGCGGCGGCGTCCTCGAGACCAACTAGATGGGGGATGCCACCGGGGTCGTAGGAGAGATCAGACCACATTCCCGGCGCAACGAGGGCTGTCGGCTCTCCTCCGGTCACGCCCACTTCCCACGCCTGGTTGGCCAGGTCGTAGCCGGCGCGCTCGTGCCGGGCGCTCAGAAACCCGACGGCGGCCCCATCGGGCCGCCAGGCGATCCCCTCGTCACGGTACTCGTCGTCGGTCAAAGCCAACGAGTCACCACCTTCGGGACGGATCAAGTAGACCGATTTGCGCTTGTTGTGGAGATAGCCGAGGTTGTCGAAACGCCATCGCGACCCCTTGATGTGACGCGGCTTCTTATCGCGGGCGTCGTCGTCCAGATCCGACCATTCCTCGTCCCAGACCGAGCCCACGACAGCGAGGCGATCCCCGTCCGGCGACCATTCGGCTTCGGTCGCTTCCACGCTGAGGGTGGTGAGCACTCTTGCCTCGCCGCCACCCGCGCTCATGACTGCGACCTGGGCACCCTCGCCGGGCATCCCCGAGGCGCGCAGGAAGGCCAAGCGCGATCCGTCGGGGGACCAGCGCGGTCGCGAATCGACCGGCCCGTGCGTGAACTCGGATGCGATCTCGCCGTCCCACAGCCAGATGCTCCGGTCGTAGCGGTCCTCGTCGAGGTTCATCCGCGATACGACAAAGGCGACCCTGTTGCCATCCGGGTGAAGCTGGGGATCAGACACGGACACGAACGCGCTCAGATCTTCGGGTCGCATGAGAGCGAGGCTAGTGAAGGTGGGCACCGGTACCCTCGCCGCCGTGCGCCGCTTTTTCGCCTCCGCCTTCGGCCTCGGGCTGCTCCCCCGCCGCTTGTGGGGCTCCGACGCAGGAGCCGGGACGTTCGGCGCAGCCCTTGCCGTGCTGGTCGGAGCTCTGCTGCTGGCGGCCGACGCTCCGTGGTGGTCGACCCTCGTCGCCGCCGGACTGGCCGCAGCGATCTCGGTGTGGGCGGCGCGACCCTATGCCGGCGCCGCGGACCCAGGATGGATCTGCATGGACGAGACGGCGGGAACGTTCGTCGCCATGATCGGCCTCGCCGGCATCCCGTGGGTGGTAGCCGTCGTCGTTGCTCGCCTGGCCGACATCGTCAAGGTGCTCCCCGGAGTGACCCACGCCGACCGCCGCCACGGTTCTGTCGCCATCACCCTCGACGACATCGTGGCCGGCGGCTATGGCTTGGCTGCGGGTTGGGCGCTGACGGCGTTAGGGGTGTGACTGTGGCCGATGGCCATCGCCAATGGCTAACGGCTAACGGCTTGGTACACCGCCTCGCCAAAGAGATCTCGGCCGGCTTTTTCGATCGCCTCACCGCCACGTGGTGAAAGCAACCACTCATAGAACTCGCGTGCGTCGCCGTCGTTGCCGACCAGCGTGATCCGGTACGGGTTGGGGTAGTCGCCGATCAGATCCACCGGAGTCAAGTCGACGGCGTCCTCGGCGGAGCGGAATGCGCCCTCCTCGGCGATTGTCAACGCACTGCGATCGTTGGCGACGAGCAGCGTCTCGCCCATCCCCAATCCCGTGGACGAGTACCAGGGCCATCCGGTGGGATCCAGGCCGGCCTGCAACCAGGCTGCTTGCTCGAAGGCTGCCGTCCCGCTCCCATCGCGTCGCGCCACGAATTCGAGTCCCCGCGATGCTGTTGAGCTCAGGGCCTCGGCAAGCGTGCTCCCCTCCAGCTGCGAGGCGATCGGCGGCGGCGCGAGCAGGAGGAATCTGCTCGCCATCAGAGGAGCCGAGTCGACGACCACGCCCTCCTCGAGAAATGCCGCCTCCGCCTGAGGGTGGTGGGTCAGCAGGACGTGGGCGCCGCCGCGCCTGCCCAGCTCGAGGACACGAAGAGAAGACGTGTCGACCACAGAGACCTCGATGTCGGAATCGGACTCGAACTCGGCGACGACCAGCCCCAGAACTCCCGAGTCGACCAGGGTGGTCCCCGCGGCGACGATGACCCGGGAATCCGAGCCACAGGCGGCCAGCGCGATCAGAAACAGCGGCGCCAACCGCCTCATCGCGCCATGATTCGGACGGCGGTCGCCTTGGCGGCGAGGGTCACCGCTCCGCCGACGCGCACTTCGAGGGCGTCCGCCGAGCCCGGCGTCAGCAGCGCCACGACGCGGGCAGGCCCTATCTCCACCTCCACCTCGATGAGCCGCCCCATCGGACGGGTGGCCGCCACTACCCCCGCCCACCGGTTGAGCGCCGAGCCGGTCCCGGCTTCGCGGCCCCGATACACGGTGACCGTCTCGGCACCGAAGACGGCGACCGCGTCGCCCTCCACGGTGGCATCGCCCATGCCCCAGACGGTGCCGAACCCCGCGTCGAGACCGAGCAGGCGATCGCTGCGCTCCCGCACGATCCCCGGCAGAAGGTTGGCCGCGCCCAGAACGCCGGCGACGACCTCGTCAGCGGGCAGGGCGAGGACGTCGGTGACGGGACCGTCTTGACGCACGATCCCGTCGACGAGGACCACGAGCCGGTCCCCCAGCGCGGCGGCGTCGTCACGATCGTGGGTGACAACGACGGCGGTGCGCTCCCCGATCGCCTCGGCGACGGTTGTCCGAACCGCATCTTTGTCGGCGACATCTATGTCGGCGAACGGCTCATCGAGTGCCACCACCTCCTCGGTGCCGGCAAGAGCCCGGGCGAGGCCGAGCCGACGCCGCTCGCCACCGGACAACTCGCCGGCATGCCGTTCGAGCATTCCAGAGACTGCGAGGCGATCGGCGAGATCCAAGGCGCGTGCGCGTCCCCCTTCATCGAGGCCGAGCAGCAGGGAGCGGCGGGCCGGACCGCGGAACACGTAGGGACGCTGCGGTAAGTAGCCCACGGGGACGCCCGGGCCGCCCGGGAGGGTTCCGGCGAGAATCCGCACGAGCGACGTCTTGCCGGCTCCGTTGGGCCCGTAGAGCACCGATGTCGTCGCCGCCGCCATCTCGAGGCGATCGATCACGAGACGCCGCCCCCCACCGATGTCGCGATCGATGCCGGTGAGGGCAAGCACCGTCACGTCTCCCTCAGTTGAAACCATGTGAGGAGGCCGTTCACCGCGAGGGCCACGATCAGCAGGATGATCCCCAGGGCGAGCGCCGCGCTGAAGTCGGCGCGTCGCGCCTCCTGAACGATCGCAGTCGTGAGCACCCGCGTCTCTCCTTCGATGTTTCCGCCCACCACGAGCACCGCACCCACCTCGGATACGACCCGGCCGAACGCGGCTGCGGCTCCCGCGGCCACTCCCGGCCATGCCTCTCTCGCCAAGACGATGCCGCGGGTCCGGCGATCGAGTCGCAAGGCACCCAGCTGCTCGTGAGCTTCTGCGGGAAGCCCGCGCACCGCTCCGGCGGTCACCCCGGCAGCGATAGGGATCGCCAGCAGGGCCTGAGCGGCGATCATGGCGAGGGGGGTGAACAGAAGCCCCCATGATCCCAACGGACCGTCGTTCCACAGCAAAAGCAGCAGGACGAGACCCGCGAGCACGGGGGGCATTCCCATCCCGGTATTGACGAAAGCCAGAAGAGCACCCCTGCCCCGGAAGCGGCCTGCGCCGAGGGCGACGCCGAGGGGAACTCCGATGACCACCCCGATCGCGGTCGCCGCTCCGCTGACCAACAGCGTCAGCCACAAGATGGAGCGGAGCTCAGGATCGAAAGAGGTCAGCAGCTCCCACGCCTCGCGGAGCACGTCCGTCAGGAAATCCATGGCCTACCTGATGTTGAAGTACCAGTACCAAACGCCGGCACTGGCCAAGCCGGCGAATAGCGCCGCCTTGAAGACCTGTTTCGTCATACCCCACACGAACAACGCCAGGGTGGCCACTCCGACCACGATGAGGGCGCCGGCGAGCACCGGATCGGCCTTGGCGGCTTCGACGACGTCGCCGATCTGTTCCGGCACCAGGTCATCGGTCTGCAGGAAACGCAGCAGCATCGCGATCAGGTTAGACCCCGAGGTGCTTTCCCCAGGTTCCCCCAATACGGCGACCGAGTGACGGCGCCGCAGGCGGGGAAGCCCGGCCCGGGTAAAGACAAACACCGGGCACGCCGTAGTCTGATTCGGTGACACAGCGTCGCTCTGCGTCCCCGGCGGTCGCGGCCCTACTCAGCGGGCTGCTGCCGGGGGCAGGGCACTGGTACGCCGGACATCGAAGGCCCGCCGTGGTGCTCGTGGCCATTTCGATCGTGGCCGCAGTGCCGCTTGCCATCGCCCTCGTGCTGATCTTCTTCGTGAGCGGCGCCTCGCTGGCGCTGGAGCTGTCCCGGCCCTTCTTCTCCCACCCCGAGTACCTGCTGATCCTGCTCGCCGCCAACATCGGGGTCCTGGTCTTTCGGGTTCTCGCCGCGCTCGACGCCTACTTCGTCGCCGGGGGCGGTTTCGGTGGCCGCCGCGGCCTCGCCGTCGTGACCGGATTCGCCCTCCTCGTCGTGCTCATGGCGGCTCCGCACGGGTGGGCGGCGCGACGCAACCTGGCCCTCTACGACCTCCTCACCTTCGACTACTCGGTCGATCCCAATCAAGCGGCGCCCGCGACCACTTCCACCACGGTGCCGGTGCCAACCACCGGCCCGACGGAGAGCTCCTCCTCCACCTCCTCCACCTCCTCCATCACGACTTCGACGACCACGCCCCCGACCACGACGACCTCCACGACGCTCCCCGAGCTGGCCGAACGGAGGGTCAACATCCTGATCCTCGGTGCCGATGCCGGGCCGGACAGGCCGGGTATCAGGACCGACTCGATCATCGTCGCCTCCATCGACCCGGTCACCAAGGCGACGGCTCTCTTCCAGCTCCCGCGCAACCAGATCGAGCTTCCGATCCCACCGGGGCACGCCGCCTACGACGTGTGGGAATGCCGTTGCTACCCAGACCTGATCAACACCCTGTATCAATACGCCCTCGCCCATCCCGAGGAGTTTCCCGGGGGCGCCAACGCCGGCGCCACGGCCCTCATGGACATGGTGAGCTATCTCTACGGGATAGCGATCCACCAATACGCGCTGGTGGACCTGGTCGGTTTCGTCAACGTCGTCAACGCCCTCGGCGGGTTGACCATCACCGTCACGTCCCAGGTCGAAGACGAGCAGTACACCCGCGCCAGCGGGATCGAAGTGCCGGTCCTGTTCACCCCGGGTACGTACGAGATGGACGGAGAGGAGGCCCTCTCTTACGCGAGGGTGCGACGCGGGAGCGATGACTACAACCGGATGGGCCGGCAACGCTGCGTTCTCGAAGCACTCGCTGCCCAGGCAAACCCGGCGACACTGATCCAGTCGCTGCCCTCACTGGTTCCGGCCATCCAGGACAGCATCCTCACCGACATCCCGGTGCGGTCCTGGCCCGACTACATAAAGCTGGCCACCGAGGTCGACACGACGTCGATCGTCTCGGTGCGCTTCATGCCGAACGCCCCGGAACTGGTGGGCACCGGCACGGCGTACGCGGCTCGGACACCCGAAGGCTTCTGGGTCCCCATAGTCGAGCAGATTCGCGCCACAGTCCGCACCGTCATCAGCTCCGACAACGACACGGTGGCGGCAGAGCTCAGGATCCCTCCCCTGGGTGAGATCTGCGGGGTCTCCTAGACGGTCCCGGCCGCCAGGGCGCGGCACGCGAGAGCGCGCCGCAGGTCGTCGGCCGACTCGATCAGCTGCCGGCGCAGCATCGGGCCCAGGTCGGGGCCGGCGAGGACACCCTCGACGTAGTCGAGCGTCGACTCGTCGACGCGATAGGAGGGAAAGAACGCCGCGTAATAGTTCTTGGCGGCCTCCTGCTCCCACTTTTCGAACAAGGCGGGCAATCCTTCGAAGAACCGCGGGACGAATGGCTCCAAGATGGCCGCTTGCGTGCGCCGCCAGAAGCCTCCGGCAGCGGCGAGAGCGAGACGGAGTGATGAGTAGCCGCTGCGGTGCAGGCGATCCCAGACGTCGTCCTTGACGGACGGATCAGGGCGGGCCGCCTCGGCCCGTGCCATGGCACGGTCGCCACGATCCGAAGGATCCCTCTCCCGTTCGGCATCGAGCCGGGCCGCGGCGCCCTGGAGGTCCAGGCCGACCGCTCGCACCGCGACGGCCCATCGCATGTCCTGATCCACGGCCAGCCCTTCGGGAGGGTCGTCGACGAGTCCCGCAGCTCGGGCAGCGTCCTCTGGGGTCACCGCAAGGCCGATCAGGGCCCGCCCCCAGAGAACGCGCAGGTCGCCGGGAGGAACCGCGTCGATGGCCGTCCGGGCGGTGCTGACGAAGGCTGCAGCCTCCGCGTCGATCCGATGCTCCGGTACATAACGCAGCACCGCGCCGTTGGCGGTGGCGGTGACCATCTGCACTATGGGAAGCGACTGTTCTCCAGGCAACGCCCGGCGGATCGTCTCCAAGTACTCGAGAGACGACAGCTGTCGGTCCCGCACCATCTCCCACAACGATGCCCAGACCTGCTGTCGCAGCAAGGGCTCGTCGATGGAGCTCAGGTTGACCTTGGCCCAGGCGAGTGACCTGGGATCGAGCGCGATCTTGGCAAAGGCATGGTCGCCGTGATTGGGGTACACGAATGCGGGTGCGGCGATGCCTTCGGCGCCCTCGACCGGGGCCTCGGGCTCGTCTTCGATCGAAGCCGGGATCGAGTGCATTGCTCCAGCCTCGTCGAGAAGCGCGACGCTCAGAGCGTGGGGACGCAGATGCGGATGTTCATCGAGAGCCGACTGGTGAAGCTTCAGAGCCGTCACCGCTCCGTCGATCTCTTTCCAGTCGGCCGACAGCGTGTTCAACGAGGGGGTGCGCAACCAACGCGCCGCCCAAGACACCAGATCGACACCCGAACCCTCCTGGAGTGCGGCGAGGAACTCGGCCAGGGTCGCATTACCGAAGCGGTGCCGGCGGAAGTAGGTGCGCAGGCCGTCGCGGAAACCATCGTGCCCTATCGCCCTGACCAGCTGCTTGAGCACCGCGGCGCCCTTGCCGTAAGTGATGCCGTCGAAGTTGAGGAAGGTCTCGTCGGTGTTCTCGATGTCGTCCGCTATGCGGTGGGTGGTGGGACGTTGATCTTCCCGATAGGCCCACAGCTTCATGCGGAAGTTGAAGTCCTGCCACGCCGCGGGGAACTCCTCTTCGAGGGCCAAATAAGCCACGTAGGAGGCAAAGGACTCGTTGAGCCACAGATCGTTCCACCACTTGAGCGTCACCAGGTCCCCAAACCACATGTGAGCCAACTCGTGCATGAAGTACTCGGCACGCCGGAACAGCTGATCGCGCGTCGGCGGCTCCTTGAACACCACCGAATCCGTGTAGGTGACGGCGGCGACGTTCTCCATACCTCCCCAGTTGAACTCGGGAACGAAGAGCTGGTCGTACTTGGCGAACGGGTAGGGCTCACTGAACAGATCGCTGAAGAAGTCGATGCCGCGTTTCGTCAACGCGAACAGGACATCGGCGTCGAGGTGGGCGGCGTTGGACCTCCTCGTGTAGATACCGAGCGGAATGCCGCGATGCTCGTCGAACACCCCCTCGTAGTCGCCGGCGCACACCGCCAGCAGGTAGGTGCTGAACGGCCCTTCTTCTGCGAAGACGCGCCGGGTGCGCTCCCCGGGGAGCTCCTCGGTGTCGATCTCCCTTCCGGCGGTGACCACCGCCCATTCCGTGGGTGCAGTGACGCTGACCGCGTAGGTGGCCTTGATATCGGGCTGGTCGAAACACGGAAATACGCGATGAGCCGAGTACGGCTCGAATTGGGTGTAGAGGTACTCCGCCCCGTCCTCGGGATCGACGAATCGATGGAAGCCCTCCCCGGTGTGATCGAAGGAACGCTCGTAGACGATGTGGATCTCGTTGGCCTGTTCCAGGTCGGATGCGAGCAACGAGATGCGCTCGCCGTCCCAGTCGGGGTCTACTTCCGCGCCGTTGACGGTCATCAGCTCGATGTGGCCGCCAAGCCACTCGAGGAACACATCGCCGCCGCGATGCTCGAAGCTGATGATCACGTCGCCTTTGAATGTCTTGGCGGCGCGCTCCAGATCGAGGTGAAGGGCATAGCGCACAGCGGCAACCGCACCGGCGCGGCGTTCCGCCTCGCTGCGCGTCAATCGATCGGTCGCCATGGAGCCTCCGCGTCTCGAGCGGAGAGCATTATTACCGGCCAGGCGCCTCGGTTACTCGGACCCCGCCTCCAACCGCTCCTCGAGCATGGCCCGCGCCGCGTCGGGGAGGCCCTCTTCCAGAGATCGGGGCTGGAATCCGAGCTCTTCGCGGGCCTTGGAGTCGTCGCCCAAGTAGGTGACTCCGGCAGCCACTCGAAGGCGGTCTGCAGCCGGCCGAAGCCGCCGCAGGACCCGGCCCGCCATACCGACCACCTCCGCCGCCGGCCGGATCAGCCAAGAGGGGATCCCCACCGGGTCGCGCTTCTTGCCTGCGGTGCGTCCCGCCACGATCAGTGCCTCGCGCACGGTGTGCGGAAACCCGCCGACGATATAGCTCTCGGTGGGACGGCCGAACTGCATCGCCAGCAGGTGGGCGTGGGCCACATCCATGACGTGCGCCCAACAGAACGCGGTCGTAGCCGACACCGTGATCAGCCTGCCCAGCATGGCCCGCGTGATGAGACGAGCCATGGCGCTGGTGTCGCGCGGCCCGTAGACCATGCCGGGAAGCAAAGCGACGATCGGCACGCCGCGGCGCATCATCGGGACCGCGGACCCGAAATGGGCTTCTGCTCGGGCTCGGTCGTATTCAGTGAGGTGGGCTCCGTCGAACCGGTACGTCTCATCGACGACGCGACCCTTCGTGTCGGAGAAGACGTTCAGAGTGCTGGTGAAGATGCACTTGGGGATCGACAGCTCCCGCACCAGCTCGAACACGTTGCGGCTTCCCGTCACGTTGACGGCATGCATCATCTTGTGGTCGCGGAAGGCCAGCCGATGACCGGCAGTGTGGAAGACCCCATCGACGCCGCGAAGGCCGCGGCGCAGCGTCTCTTTCTCCACGATCGACCCGACGTGGGGCCGCACCCCATACGCGGCGATGTCGCGCGCCTCACCCCTCGTCCGCACCAGGGACGTCACCTCGTGACCGGCCGCCAGGAGCTGGGATGTGACATAGCTCCCGACGAACCCCGTAGATCCCGTGACGAAGTAGTGCACAAGGCGATGCTACGGAGTATCGCCCCGGGGGTACTCGATTCCGATGTCCGCCGGGGACAACTCATCTACTACGAGCGCCCCGGTCTCCTCGAGTGCCGTGTGATCTGCGCCGGCGCGCACGACTGCGACGACCCGTAGGCCGGCAGCTTGCGCCGACTGCACTCCGGCGACCGAGTCCTCGATCGCTGCCGCATCCGCGGCTACGGCACCGAGTAGATCGAGCGCGGCCCGGTAGACGGCCGGATCCGGCTTGCCGGCTTCTACCTCGTCGCCGGCGACGGACGCCGCGAACACCCCGGCGAGGCCGGCGATCTCGAGTGTGAGATCGAGCCGCGCCCGCGGCGAGGCGGAGGCGACGGCGACCGGCACTCCGGCGACCCGGGCTGCATCGAGGACCCGAACGGCGTCCTTGAACACGTCGAGCCCTCCGGCGAAGGAGCGTTGCAGCGCGGCGAGCAGGTCCGGCCAGAGCGATCCAGGAGGGGGTAACGGCGCGATACGGGAGAGGCTGGCATGGGTCGGGATGAACCCGAGACCAGTGCAGGCCGCCACGTCCGCCACCGTGGCGGGGTGACCCAAGCGAGCCAGAACATGGAGCCACGCAGCGCTGCTGTGCGGCTCGGAGTCGACGAGAACGCCGTCGCAGTCGAAGACGACAGCCGCCGCGGCCGGGATCACTCTGCGGCCCGCTCCCGGATCATGTCTGAGACGCGGCGCGGATCCGCCTTCCCGCCCGTGGCCTGCATCACCCGGCCGACGAGGAAGCCCACCACCTTGTCGTCGCCGGCGGCGATCCGAGCCAGCTCTTCGGCGTGCTCGGCGGCCACCGCCTCCACCGCCTCAGCCAGGGCGCCCTCGTCTCGAATCTGGATGAGGTCCCGGTCGGCGGCGACGGAACGGGGACCCCCTTCACCGGCGAGGACGCCCTCGAGGACCTGTTTGGCCGCGGTGGCCGAGAGATCGCCGGCGTCCACCATGGCGATCAATTCGGCGAGATCCAAACCGCTCAGGTCCAGGGCGACGGCATCGAGCCCGGTTCGATTGAGGTGGGCGGTCACCTCTCCCGTGAGCCACTTCGCGGACTCCGCGGCAGCGGCTCCGGCGACGACAGCCTCGTCATGGAGCCCCACCAACTCGGCTGCAACGAGCACCCGCGCGGCCACCTCGTCGACACCGGCGGCACCGAGGCGTTCCCTCATCTGCCCGGGCAGTTCGGGAAGAGCCTCCTCGAGACCGGCCACGGCATCGTCGTCGGTGACCAGCGGGACGAGGTCGGGCTCAGAGAAGTAGCGGTAGTCGCTGGACTCCTCTTTGGACCGGCCCGCCTCCGTCTCCCCCGCTTCTTCGTCCCAGTGCCTGGTTTCCTGCACGACCGCTTCGCCACCTTCGAGAAGAGAACGCTGCCGGTCGATCTCGAACGCCAGCGCCCGCTGCAGGGAGCGCAGCGAGTTCATGTTCTTGACCTCGACCTTGACGCCGTATTCGTCGGCGCCCTCGGCGCGAAGGGACACGTTGGCGTCAAACCGCATACTGCCCTCTTCGAGCCGGGCATCGGAGACGCCGAGCGCAAGGACGATGGAGCGCAGCTCTTGGGCGTAGGCGCGGGCCTCCTCGGGCGTCCGGATGTCGGGCTCGGTGACGACTTCCATCAGCGGGATCCCGGAGCGGTTGAAGTCGACCAGCGCGCCGCCTGAAGAGCCGATTCGCCCTCCCTCACCGAGGTGGGTGCTCTTGCCGGTGTCCTCTTCGAGGTGGACTCTGGTTATGCCGATACGCCGCGTCCCGGCATCGGTGGCCACATCGAGATGGCCGTCGACGCAGAGCGGCAGATCGAACTGGGAGATCTGATAGTTCTTCGGCAGGTCGGCGTAGAAGTAGTTCTTGCGGTGAAAGAGGGAGCGGTGGGCGATCTCGCAGCGCAGTGCGACGCCGAGGCGCTTCGTCCATTCGATCGCCTTCTCGTTGGGAACGGGAAGTGCTCCCGGCAGGCCGAGACACACTGGACAGATGTTGGTGTTGGGCTCGGCACCGAAGTCCACCGGGCATCCGCAAAACATCTTGGAGTCGGTGCCGAGTTCTACATGGGTCTCTATCCCGATGACGGCTTCCCAGGTCATGCGGCCCCCTCCGATGAGGCGAGTGCGGGGCGCGCCTCGAACCCCGCCAGCGCTTCGATCGCCCGGGCGGTGCGAAACAGGGTCGGCTCGCCGAGCGCGGGCGCCAGTACCTGGAATCCGATCGGCAAGCCTGCCTCGTCGAGCCCTATCGGCACGGAGATGCCCGGATCGCCGGCGAGATTGCTCGGAATCGTGCAGATGTCGCTGAGATACATGGCGAGGGGATCGTCGGCCCGCTCCCCGACGGGGAACGCCGTCGTCGGACTCGTGGGTGTCACCAGGACGTCGGCCTCCTCGTAGGCGCCGGCGAAGTCCTCGATGACCAAGGTGCGCACCTTCTGCGCCTGCCCATAGAAGGCGTCGTAGTAACCCGCCGAGAGGGCGTAGGTGCCCAGGAGTATGCGCCGCGTCACCTCGGGGCCGAAACCGTCGCGGCGGGTGGCGGCCATCATCTCCTCAACCGTCGCTCCGGTCGGGGTGCGCAGACCGAACCGCACGCCGTCGAAGCGGGCCAGATTGGCCGAGCACTCCGCGGGGGCAATCAGGTAGTAGGCGCTGAGGGCGTAAGCGGTGCTGGGCAGTGACAGTTCCTTGACCTCGGCGCCCTCGCTCTCGAGACGGGAGAGCATGCCGCTGAAAGCCGCCGCCACACCCGGCTCGATTCCCTCGCCGGAGAGCTCGGTGACGACTCCGATCCGCAGACCGGCCACACCGCGCTCCAACTCGGCGCGAAACGCAGGAAGCTCCCCGCGGTACGAGGTGGCGTCCTCGGGGTCGTGACCGGCGATCGCCTCGAGCACAACGAGGGCGTCGTCGACCGAACGCGTGATGGGCCCGATCTGGTCGAGAGAAGACGCGAAGGCGATCAATCCGTACCGGCTGACGAGCCCGTAGGTCGGTTTCATCCCCACGACCCCGCACAGCGCGGCCGGCTGGCGGATCGAACCGCCGGTGTCCGATCCCAAGGCCCCTAGAGCAGAACCTGCGGCGACTGCCGCGGCGGACCCGCCGCTGGAGCCGCCGGGAACCGTGCTCGGGTCCCATGGGTTGCGGGTGACCCCGTATGCCGAGTTCTCGGTAGACGACCCCATGGCGAACTCATCCAGGTTGGTCTTGCCGACGACGACGGCTCCTGCAGCGCGCAGCCGGGAGACCACGGTCGCGTCGTACGGGGGATGCCACCCAGCCAGGATCTGGGAGGAAGCCGTCGTCTCGACGCCACGCGTGACCATGTTGTCTTTGAGAGCAATGGGTATTCCGTGCAGCGGCCCCAGATCCTCGCCATTCTCCAGCGCGGCGTCGGCGGCCGCCGCGGCCTCCTCCGCTCCCGCGGCATCGATGGTCAGATAGGCGTGGAGTTGGGCTTCGGTCATCGTCGCCCGGCGCCGCACCGCGTCGAGCAACCCCGCCGCGGTCGCCTCGCCAGAGCGCAGGGCCGCCCCCGCAGCGGCGATGGTGAGGTCGGCGAGATCGGTCATTCGTCTTCGAGGAAGGCCGGAACCCTGAAGTAACCGTCGACGGCGTCGGGGGCCTGGGACAGGACCTCCTCGCGATCCAGGGTCGCTTCGACCCGGTCCTCACGGTGAGCGTTCACCATGGGCAGCGGATGTGCCGTCGGCAGCACGCCATCCGTCGGCAAGGCTTGCACCCGCGCTGCGTGTTCGAGGATGTCCTCTAGTTGCGAGCCGTATTCGGCCAGCTCCTCTTCACTGAGCCCGATCCGGGCGAGGCGCGCCACCTTGGCGATATCGATGTCGACCGGCATGGGGCGCGATGGTACCGGAGGGCACCGTGCCTCCATCCCCTGCCGGCGCGGTACATCGAGTAGGAAGGTCTCAACGACGCCACCGAGGCCGGGGAGTTGCAGACCGTCGTTGCGGCCTGATGCGGCAGCCGGGAGGTGTGACCGACCCTCAGTGGGTCAGGAATCGCTCCAGCACTCGCCACCCGGCCTCCAAGGCAGCCACTTCAACCGACTCGTCGGAGCGGTGTGCCCGTGCCGCCTCGCCCGGCCCGAAGTTGACGGCGGGGATGCCCCGGCCGGTGAGCCTGGCCACATCCGTCCATGCGGTCTTGGCGGCGACGCCGGCCACACCCGATCCTTCGAGGCGGGCGACGTGGGGATTGCCGACGGGGATGGGCGCCGCCGGGGCACTGTCGAACACCTCCGTGCGGTCGGCGGGCGCACATACTTCGACCAGCGCTCGGCGGGCCTCCTCCTCTGAGCGATCCGGCGGGTAGCGGTGGTTCACGTTGACCACGAACGAGTCGGGAACCACGTTGCGCGCCCGCCCCCCGGAAGCCGTGGTCACCACATACGTCTCCTTGAAGACCAAGCCTTCGACCTCGACGTCGCGGGCTTTCCTCTCGTGCATCTGGGCCAACCATGCGCCGGCCCGGGTGACGGCGTTCTCACCCAACCATGGCCGAGCGCTGTGAGCCGCCTCACCGTGGAATTCGACGGTGGCGTTGATCGTGCCCTGACATCCCAGCTGCAGCTGGTTGTCCGTGGGCTCCAGAACGAGAGCAAGCTCCGCCGTCGTCAGGTCGTCGACGAGGTCGAGCACCGGCTCGAGTCCGTTCTCGTCGGCCGGACCCTCTTCGCGGTCGTAGAAGACGGCGACGACGTCGTAGGGGCCGGCAGAGATCTCCGGACTCTCCAACGCGGCCAGCATCAAGGCGAGCCCCGCCTTCATGTCGGAACTACCCAGACCCCAGACCCTCCCCGACTCGCGGCGGGACGGCAGATTCCCGTTCTCGGGAACGGTGTCGAGGTGCCCGTACAGATCGATGCGGGGCTTTCCAGTCCGGCGCCCGGCAACCAGGGAGCCGGCGACGGTTGAGACTTCGACCGTCCCGGTGAGTCGGTCGGCGATCGCGTCGCGCAGCGGAGCCTCGGTGCCGGTGACCGACGGGATGTCGATCAGCCAGCACAGATCGTCTGCAATGCGTTCCGCTGCCGAGGTCCCGGTCAAATCGGAACCTCGAAGACGCGGAGAGCATCGTTCAACGAGGTCTTCTCGTCGGTGGACTCGCTGCGATGCCCCACGATCAAGGCACAAGACAGCTCGTACGTGCCTGCAGGGAACTCCTTGGATCTGGAGCCGCGCAGCACGACGGCGTTCGCCGGGACGCGGCCGCGGTACTCGACGGGCTCGGCGCCCGTGACGTCGATGATCGGAGTCGATGCGGTGATGGACACGTTCGCTCCCAAGACGGCGCCGTGCTCCACCACGACACCCTCGACCAGTACGCACCGGCTGCCGATAAAAGCCCCGTCCTCGACGATCACCGGGCGTGCCGCTGGTGGCTCGAGCACGCCACCGATGCCGACCCCTCCCGACAGGTGCACGTTCCTGCCTATCTGAGCGCACGAGCCCACCGTCGCCCAGGTGTCGACCATCGTCCCCGATCCGACCCTGGCGCCAATGTTCACATAGCCGGGCATCACGACGACTCCCGGTTCACAAAACGCCCCGTAGCGCACCGTGCCCGGCGGGACGACGCGGATACCCTGCTCGGCCAGGCCCTGCTTGGGCGGAATCTTGTCGTGGAACTCGAGCGGGCCGGCGTTCCACGTCTCCAGACCGGCGAGGCGGAAATAGAGCATGATCGCCCGCTTTAGCCACTCGTTGACGATCCACTCCCCGTCGACCTTCTCGGCTACTCGGATCTCTCCCCTGTCGAGCCGGCCGATCGTGTCGCGCACGGCCGAGGCGGCCTCATCGAGGAGGCCGAGATCGGCGTAGGCCCTGTCGATCAGGTCGATCGCCTCAGCCACCTGCACCGCCTTCTGTCAGCGCCCGCACCGCCATCGCCACGGCTTCGGTGCACTCCTCCACACTCGGCACCAGCGCCAGCCGGAGATGCCCCTCGCCTCCGGGCCCAAACGCCCGGCCCGGCGTCACCACGACTCCCGCCGCGAGCAACTGCTTGGCGGCGGCCACGTCATCGTCGACCTCCAGCCACAGGTAGAGCCCCGCCTCCGAGCCGGCCACGCGAAATCCGGCAGCCTCGAACCCGCTCCGCAAGACCTCGCGCTTGGCTGTGAAGATCTCGCGCCGCTCCGTGGCGTGCTCGTCGTCCCCCCAGGCCGCGGCCGCCGCCATCTGAACGAATTCGGGTGATGCCACGCCGGCCGACGAGCGAAAGCGACGCAGAACCTCGATCGCCTCAGGGTCTCCGACGATCGCCCCCGTTCGATAACCCGTCATCCCGGATCGCTTCGAACAGGACAGATAGACCAGCGAACCCGCGGCGCCGGAGCCGGCGACTTCGAGGAGCGAAGCCGGCTGGTCATCGGCGTAGATGTCTCCGTAGGCCTCGTCGCTCAGAAGAAGACTCCCCGCCTGGCGACACTTCTCGTACAGAGCCTCGAGGTCGGCTGCAGTGGCGACTGAGCCGGTCGGGTTGTGTGGAGTGCACACCCAGAGCATGGAAAGGCGATTCCAGGCGTCGTCGGGGACGTCGGCGACGCGCAGCACGAAGTCCGCACCGGGTCTGAGGGGCAGGGTCGCTGCGCCGGCGAAGCGGGCGCCGCGCTCGTAGATCGGATATGCGGGGGTTGCGTAACCGACGAGATCTCGTCCGGCGGGGTCGATGAAGGCGAGTGGAGTCGAGAAGATCGCCTCCTTGGCTCCGCTGACCGGCATCACCTGGGTGTCCGGGTCGACCTCGACCCCAAAGCGCCGGCCTGCATATCCGGCGATCGCCTGACGCAACACCGCCAGGCCCGACGTCTGCGGGTATTGGGTCACTTCGGGCACTGCCTCGCGCAGAGCCTCCCTGATGAAGGGCGGCGTGGGCTCCCGCGGATCGCCGATTGAGAAGTCGATCAGGCGCTCGCCGGCATCGCGCATCCGACGTGCCGTGTCCTGGATCTCGGTGATGGGATAGGCCCCGAGCTGGTCGAGCACCGGGTTCGCACGCATGACGCGAACGGTAGCGGGCGCACCCGGAGAGCAAACACAAGCCACCTACTGTGGCGCGGTGGAACGGCATCGATATCGCGTCGTGCTGATCGGATCGATCTTCGCGCTCGGGGTCGTCGCCCTGCTGGTCCGACTGGCCGACCCCAGCGGCGAGCCGGCGCATCTCCCCGACCCGATCGAGGCCGTGTTCCCCCTGCCCGGCGATACCGTCGTCCGCCAGACCGCGATAGAGATCGACCTCCCGGTCGGATACGCGCTCGACCTTGAGGTGGACGGGATCGAAATCCCCGAAGCCGAGCTGGGCCACACCGAAGCCACTGGCGTCTTCCTCTGGCAGCCCGGCCCGACGGCGACGATCCAAACCTGGGGAGGAGGCGAGCACACCGTCACGATTCGCTGGGACCGCGTCGCCGGTGGCCGCCCCGATCCCGGTGAATTCACATGGAGGTTTCGCGTCACGTGACTGAAGGAATTCCCGGGCCCGGCGCGATGGTTGTGGTGACGCGATGACCGACATATCCGCGTTTCGAGAGCGAAAGGACGAGTACTTCCTCCGCGCTCCCGACTCTCCGATCCCCTCAGCGCACCGGCCGGCTTTCAACGGCCTCGACTACTACGACGAAGACCCGGCACTGGCCATGCGCCTGGAGCTCCGACCCGCCGATGGCGGAGCGGTGACGGTGCAGACGTCGGACGGCCAGGAGAGGGTGTACACGCGAGACGCCACGATCTCGTTCTCCGTCGCCGGCGAGCCGGTCAGCCTCACCCTCTACGGCACCGATCACAACGACGGCTACTTCCTTCCCTTCCGTGACGCCACTTCCGGAGACGAGACCTACGGCGCCGGCCGCTACATCGACGTTTCCCCGGCCGCCGACGGTATGGTCACCGTCGACTTCAACCTCGCCTACAACCCGTACTGCGCCTACAACGGCGGCTACTCCTGTCCACTGCCCCCTGTGGAGAATTGGCTCGTGGTGCCCATTCGTGCCGGAGAGCGCGACTACACGGGAGCGACTAGCGACTAGCGACTAGCGACTAGCTGTGTTGTCTAGGGACTAGCGATCGATATTGCGTGTCGCGAATTGCGAATTGCGAATTGCGTATTTGCGCCTACTCCAGGAACGAGGCCCCTTCTCGCAGCAAGCGGACCAAGCCGTCTTCGTCGAGGACGGGGACGCCGCGTTGCTCGGCCGTGGCGAGCTTCGAGCCCGGGTTGGCGCCGGCGACGACCGCCGAGGTGCGGCCCGACACCGAGCCGGTGACGCGGCCGCCGCGATCCTCGATCGCCGTTCGGGCCTCCTCGCGGGCCATTCCGTCGAGAGTGCCCGTCAGCACGATCGTCACCCCGGCCAGCAGGCTCGGATCCACGCCCTCCGGCTCGGGATCGGCCAGCCGCACCCCTGCCTTCGCCAGCTTCTTGACCAGTTTGCGATTAGCCGACTCTCGGCTCCATGCGGCGACGGACCCGGCGATTTCGGGACCGACGCCCTCGAGGTCGGCCAACGTCTCTTCGGATGCCGCCATGATCGCCTCGAGCGACCGGAAGCGGCGCGCCAGCAGGCGTGCCACCGTCCCCCCGACCAGCGGGATCCCGAGCGCGGTGAGCAAGCGCGTCAGGGGACGATCACACGCCGCGGCGATGGCGTCCATGAGATTCGTCACCGAGACCTCCCCCCAACCCTCGCGGCCGAGCAGGTCCTTGGGATCCAAGGAAAACAGATCGGCAGGGTCGGCGATCAGTCCCTCCGAGAGGAGAAGGTCCACGGTCTTGAACCCGAGGTGCTCGATGTCCATCCCCCCTCTGCCGGCGAAGTGGAAGAGGTACTCACGGAGGCGGGCCGGGCAGTCCATACCCCCGCTGCAGCGCGCTACTGCTTCTCCTTCAACGCGGACGATCGGATGACCGCTGAACGGGCACTTCTTCGGCATGCGCCACTTCTTCTCCTCACCCGTGCGCAGCGACACCACCGGGCCGACGACCTCGGGGATCACATCACCGGCACGGCGCACGACCACCGTGTCGCCCACCCGGATGTCCTTACGAGCCACCTCATCGGCGTTGTGCAGGGTGGCGTTCGTGACCGTTGCCCCGCCGACGAACACCGGCTCGAGCACCGCATACGGCGTCACCGCGCCGGTCCGCCCGACATTCACCTTGATCGCCTTCAGGCGCGTCGTCTGCTCCTCGGGTGGAAACTTGTAGGCGATCGCCCACCGGGGGCTCTTCGCCGTGTATCCCAACTCCAGCTGCTCTGAGAGGGCGTCGACCTTGACGACGACACCGTCCGTCTGATAGCCGAGATCGTGGCGGCGTCGCTCCATGGACTCTACGTACGACACCACCCCGCCGAGATCGGCGAGGTGGCTCGACTCCGGATTCACCGGCAAACCCACCTCGGCGAGCCATGAGAGCGTGGCCGAGTGCGAATCTGGAGTGGGGCCCCCGTCGGCCATGCCCAACTGGTAGACCCAGATGCCGAGCCGGCGCGCCGCGGTGACGCTGGGGTCCTTTTGGCGCAGCGACCCCGCAGCGGCATTGCGCGGGTTGACGAACAGGCGCTCTTCCGCAGCAGCCTGGGCCTGGTTCAAATCGGCAAAGGCCTCCTCAGACATGTAGACCTCGCCGCGCACCTCCATCACTTCCGGGTGACCCGCGCCGAGCAGCGCCAGGGGAACGGCCGACAGCGTCCGGATGTTGGCGGTGACGTCCTCTCCGGTGACTCCATCCCCTCGGGTCGCTCCCCGAGTCAGCATCCCTTTCTCGTAGGTCAACGAGACGGCCAGCCCATCGATCTTTGGCTCGCACGCGTATCCGGAGGGCGTTCGCCCCAGCTGGCGCTCGAGGCGTGCCTCCCAGGCGGCGAGATCATCGCTCGTCTCAGCGTTGTCGAGAGAGAACAAGCGCGCCCGATGCACCACCTCGGCAAACAGGTCGCCGGTCGGCGCCCCGACGCGCTGTGTCGGTGAGTCGGGAGTCACCAGCGACGGATCGTCCTCCTCGATAGCGATCAACTCGCGCAGCAACTCGTCGTACTCCGCATCGGAGATCTCGGGGTCGTCGAGCACGTAGTAGCGATGGGCGTGATGACGCAGCAGCTCGCGCAGCTCGGCGGCCCGCGCCTTCGTCATGCCGGGACTCCCTGCAGGGCGCCGGTGATGATCCCGCCACCGAGCACCTCGTCCCCGCGGTAGATCACCCCCGACTGGCCGGGGGCTACGGCCTCCTGAGGCTCGGCAAACCACACCTCCCATTCGCTCCCTGCGGGCACGAGCCGCGCCGGCACAGCCGCAGAGCGATAGCGAATCTGCGCGAGCACGCTCTTGTGACGCGGGGGCGACCCGGCGACCCACGTCACCTCGCCGATCGAGCACCCGTCGGCCTGTAGAGCCCGTCGCGGGCCGACCACGACCGTGCCAGCTGTGGTGTCCACGGCGACGACGTAGCGGGGCTCGCCGGCGGCTATCCCGATCCCGCGACGCTGCCCGACAGTGAACCCGCTCGTGCCTGAGTGCGCCCCGAGCACGGTCCCCTCCATGTCGACGATCTTGCCTCCCCGATCGGCGCCGGGAAAGCGGCTGCGAATCACCTCGCGATAGTCGCCGGCCACGAAACACAGGTCTTGGCTGTCGGGCTTGTCTGCGACCCGCAGGCCCATGTCTGCAGCCCGTGCCCGGACTTCCTCCTTCGTCATGTCACCCACGGGGAACATGATCCGCTCGAGGCGGCTCTGATCAAGCATATGGAGGACGTACGACTGGTCCTTGCCGCGGTCTACCGCCCGCCGGAGCCGCCGTCCTCCAGGTCCTCCCACCACCCGAGCATGGTGGCCGGTGACCAGAACGTCGCAATCGAGCGACTCCATCCTGGAGAACAGAGCACCAAAGCGAACCCGGCGATTGCATTCGACGCAGGGATTGGGAGTGCGGCCCGCCAGATACTCGCGGCCGAAGCGGTCGACCACTTCGCGGGTGAAGTCGTCGACGTGGTCGAGGACGTAGTACCGAATCCCGAGGAGATCGGCGACGCTGCGAGCATCGGCAGCATCGGCGGCCGTGCAGCAGCCCGTCAGCGGCAAGCCTCCGTCGTCATCGACCCATTGCTTGAGAGTCACGCCCACCACCTCGTGGCCGGCCTCGAGCATCAGGGCCGCCGCCACGCTGCTGTCGACGCCACCCGACATGGCGACGAGCGCTCTCATCGCAGCGCCTCCACGCTCTCGCCTATGGCCCGCGCCGCATCGCGGCCTTCACCGAGCCGCGACGTCCACCCGAAGCTGATCCGGACGCTCGACCGCGCCGCGCCCTCGTCCAGACCCATAGCGGTCAGCACGTGTGAAGGGCCGATTGCACCACTGTGGCAGGCGGCTCCGGCGGAAGCGGCGATACCGGCCCTGTCGAGGCGGATCAGGAGAGTTTCAGCGTCGATGCCCGGCACCCGAAAGTGGCAATGCTGCACGAGGCACGACTCCGGCGGCGCGGTGAACTCCACGCCGGGCACCGCCTGCTGCAGCGTCGCCTCGAACTCACCGCGCACGGCACCGACTTCGCTGCAGAAGCGGGCTCGATCCTCCGCGGCCGCGGCCATGGCGGCGGCCATGCCCGCGATCCCGGCGACATTCGGAGTCCCCGAGCGACGCCCGATCTCCTGGCCTCCACCGTGGATCACCGGCTCCACTGGAATCGACCTAGGCAAGTGAAGCAAGCCGACACCCTGCGGCCCGCCGAATTTGTGAGCGGAGAGCGTGATCAGGTCGACACCCAGTCCCTCGAGCGTCACCTCGGTGGAGGAGAAGGCCTGCACGGCGTCGGTGTGGATTAGTGGGGGCCGTGGCAGATCACGCAGCGCGGCGACGATCTCGGTCAGGGGTTGGCGCACCCCCGTCTCGTTGTTCGCGGTCATCACAGAGACGATCGTGGTGTCATCGTCGACGGCGGCGGCGACATCGTCCGGGTTCACCAAGCCGATCTCGTCGACACCGACAATCGTCGTCGTGTGACCGAGCCGCCCAACGAATCGGGCGGTATTGAGGACGGCCTCGTGCTCCACGGCGGTGGTGACGACACCGCCGCCTCTGGAAAGCGCCGGGCCGGCAACACCCAGATTGTCGGATTCAGTCCCCCCTCCGGTGAAGACGATGTCGAGGGGATGGGCGGCGCCGAGAAGGTCGGCCGCCTCCTCGCGGGCTCGTTCCAGAGCCGCCTTGGCACGTCGGCTCACCGCATGCCAGCCCGATGGATTCCCGAAGGACCCGTTGAAGAATGGAGCCATCGCCTCGCGGGCCTCCGGGCGCAGAGGCGTGGTGGCGGCGTGATCGGCGTATACCGCGGCGGACATCGTCATCAGGATGCCAGAACGGTGACACTGACCATCAGCCGTCGGTCGGCTCGAAGTCGGAGGGTCCGGCAGCGATATCGGCGAGAAACCCGCCCAGAGCCGCCTCGTAGCGTTCCGGATCGCTGTTCCACGCGGCATCGCTACCCGCGCCTGGGAAGGTGATCAGACGCACCGAATCGGGCCGCGCCAGGGCGAACTCCTCGCTGATCATGAGCGGAACAGACTCGTCGGCGCGGCCGTGAAGGATGAGCACCGGAGGCTGCCAGTCGGCTGCCCGATCCACGTGGTCGAGCGCCCCCCAGTCGACGCCGTACCGGAAGGCGGCCAGAGCCTTGGCCCAGCCGGCGATGAACCCTGGAATGTCGTTGGGCTCCCAGGCGGCGTCAACGACATCACCCAGGCTCAAGACCGGTGCATCGAGAACGGCTGCGATCACACGCTCGGCGCGACGCGATTCATACAGGTGAGTCCCCACGATCGAAGCTCCGGAGCCGAAGCCGACGACCACAACGTCGCGCCCTCCGGCGCCTAGGGCGTGGTCCAGCGCTGCATCGAGCAGGCGCCACTCGTCGCGGCCGTACCCATGCCGCCACGGCTCAGCGGGATCGTCTCCAGTGGCCTCGAAGCGTGGTATCAGGAGGGGGTACCCGGCGCTGCGGATCGCCGGAACCAACCGCAGCGCCTGTGAGCGGCCGAAGCCGCGCCCGTGCACGACGATCACCCAAGTGTCGTCGTCGCCGGGGCCGAACCACGCCTCCAGGTCTCCCTCGGGGCCTGCGATCGCCCTCTCTTCCAGGCCGAATTCGGCGATAGCGGCATCGTCGCCCCAAACCGCGGCGTCGAATCGGCCTCGGTCTCCGGGAAGCACCGACCCGGAGAGATCGATCAGGCTGCGCCGGACCGAACCGCTCGACTTGGCGATCACCGGCCCGACAAGAGCCCGGCCCTCGCCCACATCGAGACCCCACACCCCGGGCCGAGCCGGGTCGTCCCCTTCCCCGAGAGTGATCTCGTTGGCGGAAATGGCAACGACCACTGCAGATCCATGGTCGGCGCGCACCTGATCGAGCCAATCGCCGGCGATGGTTCCGCTCTGAATCCAGGTCGCCAGGCCCAGCAGGGCCGCAGCAGCGACGATCGCGATCGTCAACCCCCGGGTAAGCCACAGCCGGGCCCGCTTAGTAACCATCTCCGTGACGATAGGAGGCGGTGCAACGATCCAGGGTTAGCCTCGCCGCGTGCGAGTACGAGCCGAGGCCACGGTCGCCGCGCCGCGCCGGCAGGTGTGGGATCGGCTGGAGCGGATCGAGGAGCATCCTCGATGGATGCGCGATGCCGTCGAGATCGAGTTCGTCACCGATCGGCGCCGCGGAGTAGGCACCGAGATCGCGGTGGCCACCAAGATCGGGCCCTTTCGAACCAAGGACGAGATGCGGTTCGTCGAATGGGAAGAGCCCGCTGCCATGGGCGTCGAGCACCGCGGGCTGTTCACAGGCGTCGGGCGCTTCACTCTGGAGCCGATCGGCAAGGGAACACACCTCACCTGGGAGGAAGAGATCAGGTTCCCGTGGATCTTGGGCGGCCCACTGGCAGCGGCCCTGGCCCGGCCGGTGCTACGGCGCGTGTGGCAAGGCAACCTGCGGCGCTTCGCCGCCGATTTCAGCTCCCGCTGAACAGCGGGGGCCTCTTCTCAACGAATGCGTTGACGCCCTCGACGGCATCGGTGGAGCCGAAGACACCCGAAAACGCCTCCGACTCGCGCTCCAGGCCGACTTCGATCGGCGTGCCCAGCCCGGCGTTGATCGCCCGTTTGGCAAGCCCGATGGCCACAGTGGGTCCCGCGGCGTATTCCGCGGCCGCCGCGATCGCCACCTCCAGCAGGCTCTCTGTGGGATGCACGGCGTCGGCGATCCCCAACGCCAGGGCCTCGTCGGCGTCGACGTGGCGGCCGCTGTAGATGATGTCGCGTGCCGGCCCGATCCCGATGAGCCTCGGCAGGCGCTGCGTTCCCCCCGCCCCGGGAAAGATCCCGAGGCGGATCTCCGGTTGACCGCACCGTGCATCCGCGGCGAAGAACCGGAAGTCGCACGCCAGGGCCAGTTCCATCCCCCCTCCCAGTGCCGAGCCATGGACGGCCGCGATAACCGGCTTGGCCAGTCTCTCGAGTCGAAGCAGGACCGCGGACAGATGTGAGGCGACCACAGCCGGATCATTCCCGGCGTCGAAGGCGGCTTTGAACGCCTTGATGTCGGCCCCGGCGGCAAGATGCGGTTGCCCCGTGACCACGACCGCCCGCACTGCTGGGTCTTCGGCCTGGGTTATCGCTGCTGCAAGGTCGTCCACCACTTCGGAGGAGATGGCGTTGACGGGTGGCCGGTCGAGCGTGATGACACCGACGGCGTCATGGGTGGAGAAGCGAACAGTGGTCACAGATCCTCCTCGGATTCGGTCGCCACATTCTCGCTGGCCGCAGCGACTCAGGTACCGGCGAGCTCTCGTGCCGCCGACCAAGGATCGACGGTGCCCTCGGCGACTGCGGCGACCACAGCACTCTCCCCGGCAGAATCGAGCACGTCTTGAGCACGCTGCCTGTACTCCGCCGCCAGGCCAACCTCGAGTTCGGCGAGACGGCGCCTCCTTCTGCCGGCTTCGAGACCTTCTTTCCCAAGATGGGCGGCGTGTTGCCCCACCGCTTCCCAAAGGGTCGCGACACCCTTGCCGGCTACGGCGACCGTCTCCAAGATCGGCGGTTCCCAATCGGTCTTGTCCCCGAGCTCGAGCATCGCCCGAATGTCGGCCACCGTCTCCGCCACCCCTGATCGGTCTGCCTTGTTGACGACGAAGACGTCCCCTATCTCGAGGATCCCGGCCTTGGCGGCCTGGATGCCGTCGCCCCATCCGGGGGTCAGAACGACGACCACCGTGTCCGTAGCGCTCGCCACCTCGACCTCGTCCTGCCCCACGCCCACGGTCTCCACCAGCAGCTGCGTGAACCCGGCGATCTCCATCACCGTCAGGGCCTTGGGCGCCGCCTCGGACAGCCCCCCGAGGTGGCCCCGGCTGGCCATCGACCTGATGAACACCCCTTCGTCGAGAGCGTGTTCCTGCATCCTGACGCGATCACCCAGCACGGCTCCCCCGCTAAAGGGAGAAGTCGGGTCGACCGCTAGGACGCCAATCGTCTCTCCCCGCTCGCGGCCGATCGCGATCAGCCGGTCGGTGATCGTGCTCTTTCCGGCACCGGGTGCTCCGGTGACGCCGATGCGGTGAGCCGGCCGCGCCGTGGCAAACGAGAGACGCAAAGCCTCACCAGACTCGGCTCTCCTGTCTTCAACGAGCGTGATCAGCCGCGCCAGAGCTCGACGGTCGCCGCCCGCGGCAGCGGCAACCATCGAGGCGTGTTCGATCGCGGAGGCCATCGGGCGAGGATACCGAGGGGACTGGCCGGTACCGTGCCGCGATGTCCGCGGCTCGATCACTGGCGGTGGAGATGCTGACGGCGGCGGTGGCGGCCGCCGAACCAGAGAGTCTCGTCGCCGCACGGCTGCACGGCAGCCCGGAACTGCTCGGCGCCGACTCCGTCGTCGTTCTCGCCGTCGGCAAGGCGGCGTTGGGCATGGCGCGCGGCGTCCGACGCGTCCTCGGCGAGGGTGCGCGCGGGATCGTCGTCACCCCCGACCCGAAGCCCCTTCCCCCGTTCCTGGTCATTGCCGGGGATCATCCGATTCCGAGCGACGCTTCGTTCGCCGCCGGAGACAGGCTGCTCGCCGCGGCGCAGAGGGCCGGCCCGGACGAGGTCGTGCTAGCGCTCGTTTCAGGCGGAGCCTCGGCTCTCGCCGAGGTCCCAGCACCCGGTTTCACACCGGCCGAGATCGCCAAGCGGACGTCCGAGTTGCTCGTCTCAGGCCGGGCCATCGAAGCGATCAATGAGGAACGCACCACGATGTCCCTGCTCAAGGGCGGGGGCCTGACGAGGGGTGCCCGACCTGCCCGGGTGGTGACGCTCGCGATCTCCGACGTCGTCGGGAGCGACCCGGCCGCCATCGGCAGCGGGCCGACGCTCGGGTGCGATGCCTACGAGGTGATCGGTGACGGCGCCTCGGCCGCCGCCGCGGCCGCCGCTTTTGCGTCCGCGTCGGGCTTGTCGGTTGAGGTGATCGCCGATCCGGTCACCGGACCAGCCCGCGACGCCGGTGAATTCATCGGCCGGAAGGCGGCGGCACTGCCGGCAGGCGCGGCCCTCGTCGCGTGGGGCGAGACGACCGTCCACGTCACCGGAAAGGGACGCGGTGGGCGCAATCAGGAGCTGGCGCTGGCAGCGGCCCTGCAGTTGTCCGGGACGGCCGCGGTCGTGGCAGCCCTCGGCAGCGACGGGATCGACGGCCCCACCCGCAACGCCGGTGCTGTCGTAGATGGAGCGACCATCGCCCGAGGCGATGCGCGCGGCCGGGACGCCGTCGCTCACCTCGAGGACAACGACAGTGCGGCTTTTCTGGAGGCGACGGACGACGTGATAGTCACGGGGCCCACGGGCACCAACGTCGGGGATATAACCGTGGCGCTTCGGCTCGACTAGGCGTCGAACCTAGACGGCGTTGACCGCCTCCACTCCGGGCACCCGGTCCTTGAGGATGCGCTCGATCCCGGCCGTGAGAGTCATCGTCGACATGGGGCATCCACCGCATGCGCCCACGAGCTGAAGATTGACCGTCCCCTCGTCGACGCCGAGCAGGAGAAGGTCGCCGCCATCCGCCTGGAGGGCGGGACGGATGTACTCGAGGGTCTCGTTGAGCGACTCGAGATCGATGTCGCTCGACGGCTCGGTGGTGATCGTGTCGTCGGTCATCGCTCCTTCGGGAACTCGCGAGGGCGCCATCTTATGGCCGGGCTCCCGCGTAGCCGAACTCTCAAGCCGTGACGGTCTCGCGGGTGATGGCGCCACCCAGAGCCGTCATCTTCTCGACGAACCGGTCATATCCACGATCGATGTGTTCGGCGTGGGCCACGGTTGTGTAGCCATCGGCCGCAATCGCCGCCATCACCAGGGCAGCTCCGGCGCGGATGTCGCACGCGTCGACCGGGCATCCGCTGAGCCGGTCCACGCCGCGGATGATCACGTGCTGTCCCTCGATCTGGACGTCAGCCCCCATGCGGTTGAGCTCGCCTATGTATCGAAAGCGCGCCGTGTAGATGTTCTCGGTAATCACCGACGTCCCCTCAGCACGCGCCAGCAGCGCGACCATCTGCGGATGCATGTCGGTGTGGAACCCGGGATATGGCAGCGTGGCGAAGTCGACCGGCATGGGCCGATCTGGTCCGCGCACCGTGATCCAGTCGTCGCCCGCCTCCCACTCGCAGCCGGCATCTGCCATCTTGCGCAACTCCATGCGCAAGTGGTCGGGCACACAGTCGGTGACCGTCACCTCGCCCCCGGTTATGGCCCCACCGACCAGATATGTCCCGGCGGCGAGCCGGTCCGGCACGGCGCGATGTCGAGCCGGGCCCAGTTCGGCTACCCCGTCGATCTCGATGACCGATGTTCCGGCTCCCTTGATCGAGGCGCCCATCCCGGACAGCATCGCCGCCAGATCCTCGATTTCGGGCTCACGCGCCGCGTTGCCGATCCGCGTGTGACCCTCGGCCATGACTCCGGCCATCAACAAGTTTTCGGTGGCGCCCATCGAGGGAAACTCGAGAAACACGTCGGCGCCGCGCAGTCCGTTGGGTGCGGTGGCGAGCAGAACCCCGTGGACGAGGTCGAACTGGGCGCCCATGGCCTCGAATCCCTCGAGGTGGAGATCGATGGGTCGAGAGCCGAAGTCGTCGCCCCCGGGGAGAGCGACGCGAGCCTCCCCAGTCCGCGCCAAGAGCGGGCCCAGCACGAGTATCGAGGCCCGCATCATGCGCACCAGATCGATCGGAGCCTCCGGCACAAGTTCGTCGGGCACCTCCACTGCGACCGTGCTGCCGTCGAATTCACAGGATGCCCCTATGTGGTGCAGGACCTGGCTCATGATCTCCACGTCGAGGATCCGAGGAACGTTGCCCAGCTCGTGGCGACCCGCGGCGAGCAGTGTCGCCACCAGGTGCTTGAGGACCGCGTTCTTTGCTCCCAGGACCGGCACCGATCCCTCCAGACGCGCTCCGCCGGTGACGACGAACTGCTCCATGTTGCGAATTGTACGGAGCCGGGGCGGGCACCCAGCGGGAGCGGTACCCTCGCTCCATGCGGGTAGCCATCGCCGCCGATCACGCCGGTTTCGAACTGAAAGAGCGCCTGGCGCGCTTCGTTGCCGATTCCGGACACGCCGTGACCGACCTCGGCACGCATTCGACCGATCCGGTCGACTATCCCGACTTTGCGGCGGCCGTGGGCCGGGCCGTGACCACGGGAAAGGCGGAGCGGGGAATCGTCGTCTGCGGATCCGGCGCAGGCGCGACCATCGCCGCCAACAAGGTGCGAGGAGTCCGCTGCGTGCTCGCTCACGACACCTACACCGCGCACCAAGCGGTGGAGCACGACGACGCCAACGTGATCGCGCTGGGAGCGCGAGTGATCGGGTCGCTCCTCGCCGAAGAGGTCCTGACCTCCTTCCTGGGAGCCGAGTTCAGCGGCGCCGACCGGCACGCAGCGCGCGTGGAGAAGATCGCCGACCTTGAGCGCCGGTTCGCCGGCGAAGCCTGAGGCCCGGCTCATGCTCGTCCCCGAACCTGCGCCTGCTCCTTCTCGCTACCACAACCGCGAGCTGGCGCTGCTCGACTTCCAGGAGCGGGTGCTGTCACTGGCTGAGGATCCGAACCTGCCCATCCTGGAGCGGGTCAAGTTCGTGGCAATCGTCGCTCACAACCTCGATGAGTTCTTCCAGGTCAGGGTGGCGGGGCTGCGGGAGCAGGTCGCGACGGGAGTCACCAGCCCCTCTGCCGACGGCCTGCTTCCCAACGAGCAGCTCGAAGCGATCCGGCCCAAGGTGTCCGCCATCGACGCCCGGCTCGAGCGACTCGTGGCCGTGGAGTTGCTACCGAGCCTCGCCGAACACGACATCCACGTCGTGGACTGGAACGAACTCACTCCCGAAGAGAGCAAGGACCTTTCCGAGCAGTTCGCCGACGAGATATATCCCGTCTTGACACCCCTTGCGGTGGATCCCGCGCACCCCTTTCCATACATCTCCAACCTATCGATGAACCTCGCCGTGACGGTGCGGCCGCCCGGAGCCGCCGCGGTTCAATTCGCCCGAGTCAAGGTGCCGCCCCTCCTCCCCCGCTTCTTGACGACGACCGCAGACCGCCTCGTCCCGGTGGAACAAGTGATCGGAGCCCATGTCGATCAGCTCTTTCCGGGACTCGAGGTTGTCGGGTACAACACCTTCCGGGTGACCCGCAGCGCCGATCAAGCCATCGAAGAGGACGAGGCCGAGGACCTCCTGGAGGCAATGGAAGCGCTGCTGCAGAGCCGTCACCGCTTTTCCCGCCTCATTCGGCTCGAGGTCGAGGACGCCATGCCCGACGACATCGTCGAATTGCTGGCCACGGAGATGGGGATCACGGATCCGCGCGAGATCTACCACCAGCGAGGTCTCCTCAATCTGGAGGGGCTGGCCACGATCTACGCCGTGGACCGGCCCGAGCTCAAAGAGGCGCCCTGGGTGGCCGCCACACAGCCCGCACTGGCGGAGCTGCGCCCTGGAGAGTCGCTGTTCGACCGGATAGCGGCGCGAGACATCCTCGTCCACCTCCCCTATGACGCCTTCCGGACGTCAGTGGGGGCCTTCATCGCCGCTGCTGCCCGAGATCCCAACGTGCTCGCCATAAAGCAGACGCTCTACCGCACAGCGGACCCCGGTGACCCCGCCCTGGGCGGCGAGGAGGCGATAGTCAACTCGCTCGTCTCGGCAGCGCGCAGCGGCAAGCAGGTCGTGGTACTCGTCGAACTCAAGGCGCGATTCGACGAGGAGGCCAACATCGCTTGGGCCAGGCTCCTCGAGGAGGCCGGCGTCCACGTCGTCTACGGCGTGGTCGGGCTCAAGACCCACGCCAAGATCGCACTCGTCGTGCGGCGCGAAGCCGACGGGCTGCGCCGCTACGCCCATATAGGAACGGGCAACTACAACCCCAAGACGGCCCGCCTCTACGAGGATCTAGGCGTGCTCACGGCCGGAGACGAGATAGGCGCCGACCTCTCGGAGCTGTTCAACGTTCTCACCGGTTACGCCCAGCAGGCCGAGTTCCGCCGCCTCCTCGTCGCCCCCGACGGACTGAGGCCGGGCGTCGTCGCCCGCATCAGGGAACAGGCGGCGCTCGGCGGTGCAGGACGGATCGTCTTCAAACTGAATCATCTGGTCGACCCCGACATCATCGACGAGCTCTACGAGGCTTCCGCGGCCGGCACGGCGGTGGACCTGATGATCCGCGGCATCTGCTGCCTCCGTCCCGGAGTCCCCGGCCTCTCCGAGAACATCCGGGTCCGTTCGATCGTGGGGCGCCACCTCGAGCACTCCCGAATCCTCAAGTTCGGCCACGGCGACGCCGCCGAGTACTTCATCGGCTCGGCCGACATGATGCCCCGCAACCTCAACGGGAGGGTCGAGGCATTGGTGCCCATCGAGGAGCCTCTGCTGCAGGCGCGGATCGAGGAGATCCTCGCAGTGGTCTTCGCCGATGATCGACTGGCATGGGAGCTGCACGACGATCGGTGGAGCCGGGTGCCCACGGCAGCCGGACTCAACTCACACTTGCGCTTCCAATCCCTCGCTCTCACTCGAGGGCGCGGCGCCGCCCCCGATCCCGACCTCGCCATGGAGACGCCCGACGTGGTCGTCGCCGCCGGCGGCATCGTCACCCGCGGCCGCACGACCGCCACTCCGGAAACGCTCGTCGTCCATCGCCCCGCCTACGACGACTGGTCGTTTCCCAAAGGAAAGCTCGACGAAGGTGAAACGGAGGAGGAGGCGGCCCGTCGCGAGGTGCGCGAGGAGACCGGCTTCGACTGCAGCCTCGACGCCGAGATCGGTACGGTCGAGTACACCGACCGAAATGGCATCCGCAAGGTCGTGCGCTACTGGTCCATGGAGCCCACCGGAGGCGAATTCGCACCCAACGACGAGGTCGACGAGATCCGGTGGTTGACGGCGGCGAAAGCACTGGAGCTCCTCTCCTACGAACGGGACCGCGCCCTCCTGCGTTCCACCCTCGGCGTCGAATGATCTACATCGTTCGCCACGCGCATGCGGGCAATCGGTCGAAGTGGTCCGGACCCGACCACAAGCGGCCGATCTCCCCCAAAGGAATCGACCAGGCCCGGGCGATCGCCGGTTACCTCTCGAAGCGGGGAATCAAGCGGATCTTCACGAGCCACTACCTCCGCTGTGTGCAAACCGTCGCCCCCTTGGCCCACCGGCTCAGCCTCGGATACGTGGACCTGCCCGAACTAGCCGAAGGGGCACCGCCCGAAGGAGCCGCCGCACTGGTCAGGACCGCCAAGAAGGGAACGGTCATCTGCTCACACGGCGATGTACTGCAGAATCTCGTCGGCCACCTGGCCGCTCACGGGGCGCCGATCGATGCCGGGACCGAGATCGAAAAGGGTTCCATCTGGCGCCTGGAGATGGACGACGGGCAGGTGACGAAGGCCAAATACAGGCCGCCTCCGCGCCGCTAGCCCGCCACGAACCTCAGAACGGCCGCAGCGAGGAGATCCAGCACACCCTCCGCGTCGAGGCCGGTGCGCTTGGGGACCCGGAACCCATGGTCCGCTTCGGCGACGACGAATAGGTCGGCGTTCCGGATCTTGTCCACCAGATCGGCGACGAGGCGGAGAGGACCCAGACGGTCCCGCTCCCCCTGGACGAAGAGCATCGGCAGATCGAGGTCTTCGAGGTGTGAGTTGTCGCGCGGCTCGGTCTTTCCCAACGGCACCAGCGGATAGCCGAGAAAGACGAGGCGATCGACGCTCGACGGATCCTGAGCCGCGAGGTGCCCACCGATGCGGCCTCCCATCGACTTGCCGACCAGCACCGTTCTCCCCACCCGCTCGGCGATCCGGGCAAGGGCGCCGCGGTGACAAGCCAGCAATCGAGCGGCAGGATCGGGGCCGCGGCGACCCGCCTCCAAATAGGGATAGTCGAAGCTCAGCGTGGGCAGGCCGCCGTCGCCGAGGCGGCGTCGCATCCCGGCGACGAACGGGTGCCGCTGCCCGGCCCCTGCACCGTGGGCCAGCAGCACCCCGACAGGGCCCTCGCCGGGCCCGGAGAGCAGGCCGGTGACCTTGGCACCAGGCTCCCATTCGATGCGAAGACGGCGAGTTGTTCGAGCCATTAGTCGTTAGTCATTAGCAGAGCGACTAGCGACTAGCGACTAGCTGTGCTGTCCATGGAGGTTGTTGACAGGTGAGGGGTGAGCCTCCCTGGTTGTGTGGTGTTTGCACGCATCACTCAACCGAAGGAGGCTCGTCGTGCACGCTAATGCTCGCCTTACTCCGGAGGGTCGTCGGATCCTGGTGGAGCGGATCGAGTCGGGTCGTCCTGCGGCGCATGTCGCTGCTGAGATGGGGGTCAGCCGCACGACCGCGTATCGGTGGTGGCGCAGGTATCGGGCTGAGGGTCTGGCGGGGCTTGTGGATCGGTCGAGCCGGCCACATTCGAGTCCGACACGAACCTCGGCTGCGGTTGAGGCCCGGGTGGTTGAGTTGCGACAGACCCGCAAGCTCGGTCCGGCCCGGATCGGACTGGTCCTGGGCATGCCTGCATCGACGGTGCATCGGGTGCTGATACGGCATGGACTCAACCGGCTGCAGTGGATGGACCGGCCCACCGGCAGGGTGATCCGCCGCTACGAGAAGTCGCGTCCTGGAGAGCTCCTGCATATCGATATCAAGAAGCTGGGACGTATCCCCCCAGGTGGGGGCTGGCGATTCGATCCCACCCAGCTCGGGATCAGCCGCAGAGTCGGATACGGCTATGTGCATGCCGCTGTCGATGACCACAGCCGCTTGGCCTACGCCGAAGTCCTCTCAGACGAGAGAGGAACCACCGCAGCCGGATTCACCCACCGAGCCGCCTCCTGGTTCGCTGCCCACGGCATCCACATCGAATCAGTGATGACCGACAACGGTGCTTGCTACATCAGCAACGTCTTCGCTGACACCCTCGCAGCCAACGGCATCCACCACCACCGCATCCCGCCACGGCAGCCCCAGATCAACGGCAAAGTCGAACGTTTCAACCGCACCCTGCTCGACGAATGGGCCTACGTGCGGCTCTACCGATCAGAACACGAACGAATCAACGCGCTCGACAGCTGGCTCCACACCTACAACCATCACCGCAACCACACCGCCATCGGCGGACCACCCATCAGCCGCGCAACCAACGTCCCTAGACAACACAACTAGCGACTAGCGATGAGCCAACCGCTACTGGCTACTGGCTACTCGCTAGCCTCCCGCAATCCATGCGTATCCGGGTCCACCACGATGCCGCCGCCATGGCCGAGGCGGCGGCCGACGACATAGCCGGCTGGCTTGCCGTCGACGCCGACCAGACCATCGGCCTGGCGGGAGGCACAACGCCGCGGCTCACTTATGAGCTCCTGGCGCGTCGGCCAATCCAATGGGAGCGGGTGCAGGCGTGGATGACCGATGAGCGGCACGTCTCCGACGACCATCCCGACTCGAACGCAGGGATGGCGCGCCGCGCCCTGTTCGATTGGGTCCCGGCCACTCTCCACGGAGTCCCCTTCGAGGACGACCCCGCGCAGTCGGCCTCCGCCTACGAGGCAACTCTGCGCCGGGTGCTCGGCCGGGGACCCGTCGCCCGTCCCGGGCTGATTGTCCTCGGCGTCGGAGTCGACGGCCACACGGCTTCGCTCTTTCCCGGCTCGGAAGCGCTAACCGAGGCAAGTCGCGACTTCGTAGCCAACTGGGTGAAGGCTTCGGCCGTGTGGCGGCTGACGGCGACGCTCCCTCTCCTGGCGCGGGCTAGGCGCACGCTGTTTCTTGTCACCGGCGAGGCCAAGGCACCCGTTGTGGCCGAGATCCTGGAGGGCGGCGGCAGGAACTACCCCGCCGCGGTCGTGAGTCACCTGGCGCGCGACCCGGTGTGGCTGCTCGACCGTGCGGCCGCGTCGAGCCTCACCCACACCAACAGCTTCTAGGGCACGCTCGTCGTCGTCGTCGACGGTGCGGTGGTCGTCGCAGACTGCTCGACGTCTTCTGGAGTAGTGGTGGTCGTCGTCTCGGAAACGGCCGTTGATGTCGTCGTGCTGCTCGAAGTCGTAGTCGTAGGCGGTTCCGGGGGAGCCAGGAGCAGCTCGAGCAGTCTCTCGCCGAGCGGGCCCTCGGGATTCAGATCGGCCTCGCCGAATGCCTTCTGCTGGATCGCGGCCGGATCGCAGCGCAGCGCCCGCACCCTGATATCGAGGTCGCGTCCGGCCCGCTCCAGATCGACGAGGTCCCGCGGCCAGGCTTCGCGGTCGACGAATTCCCTCAGTCGGATCTCGTCCAGTTCGGAGATGAGATCATCGAGAAAGCGCACTGTGTCCGCGGCGACACGCTCACAAGTGTCGTTTTCGATCGTCGTGGTGGTCGTCGACGCCGGCGTGGTCGTCGTGGGTTCCGCGACCGACGAAGTGCAGGCAGCCACGATCAGAAGGAACGTTGCGGCAGCGCGCGGTCTCACCAGACGGTGAGGTTACCTTTCGACCCTACGAAGCCCGTCGCCTCATTCGTCGAAGAAGCCGCCCTCCCCTGCCCTGACGCCTTCGAGAATGAACTGGCCGAAGACGGAGTCGGAAGAGAGGCTGCCGACACGCTCCGCCATCAACGAGGCCATCTCCTCATCGGAGCAGCCGATGTCGTCTGCGCGAGCCGTCAGCTCGTCGCCCCGCGCCTCGAGCTCGGCGAACTCGGGCGGAGTCGTATCAGACTCTCCGAGTGTCGCCAGGGCAGCGGGGTCGAGGCTGTCGATCAGATCGATCGTCTCCTGAAGCAGGGTGATGCCGGCGGCGGCGAGGCCCTCGCACGAGTCGAGAGACCCCACGTCGGCAACACCGTCGTCACCGCAGGCGGCGGCGACCAGTGCCAGAGCTAGCAGGGCGGCGGCAAGGCGTGTCATCAAGGTCCCTCCGAATCGGCTGCGGTGAGGTTACCGGGGATCAAACGGTGGCGACCGAATCCCCGTCGACGAGGATCTCATCGACGATCCCCACGACGACGGCTCGCACCGGCCCCTCGGGATCGCCCACGACCTGACGGGCAGCGTTGCCCTCGTCCACGATCAACACCATCTCACCGTGTCCTGCGTCGACGGCGTCGATGCCAATCAGGTAGTCGCCGGTGTCTTTTCCCGCGGCGTCGAGTAGGTCACACATCAGCAGGCGCCGCTCGTCGTAGATGGGATGGCTGATGGTGGAAACGACGGTCCCGGCGACCCTGCCCAGCATCATGATCGTGCCACCTGGTCGACGATCCCGACGACGGCATGATCGACGGGGACGAACGGCTCCGGCAGTGCCAGCGCTGCCTCCCTACTCTCCACGATGTAGACGAGCTCTCCAGGGCCCGCCATTTCCACGGCGTCGGCGGCAACCACCATCTCGCCCTTCGGATTTCGGTCGCGGTCCAGAGGCTGCACGACGAGCAGCCGGACGCCCTCGAGGCCTTGGTACTTGACGGTGGCCACGACGGTCCCGGTGACCTCAGCGAGCCTCATCGTCGCCCTCGCGGCCAATGCGGACCGAAAACCGCGGATGACGGGTGAGGTTGTCCCCCATCTCGTCGTGAAGTTGGGATATGACCGTTGCCGCAACCATCGCTTCTGCGGCGACCCGACCCGACCCGATCTCGACGGCTGCCTCGACATCCGACACGGAGCCGCCGAAGAGCAGATAAGCCTTGCCGCCGAGGCCGTCGGCGATGTTGACTTCGAGGAGATCGACGGCAGCCCCCTTTACCCCGGCGTCGGCCGCCGCCAACAGCGGCGCCACCGAGACGGTCTCGATGACGCCCAGGGACTCGACCGGCCCCGGAACACGCTCCCCGCGCAGGGCGGTGACCACGCCCGGGTGCACGTCCTCCAGGATGATCTGCGCCACCAGCGACGGTCCTGCGGCTTCGAGCCCGGCGGACATCGATTCCTCGACGCTGGCCACATCCCCGGCCACCAACACGAGATACCGGCCCGGCTGGACGGAGCCGGCCACGATGTCGCCGAGCGGAGCCCTCTTCACCATCGCGTCCCCGGCGGCGATTCCCATCGCCACCGAGTCGAACTCGAGCAGCCCGACAGCCGGGTTCACACGATCCTCAGAGCGCCGACGACCGCTATGCGGCGCTCCCTGGTGAAGGTCAGTGGACGGCTCATTCCGTCTCCCGACGGGCTGGCGATGGAGAACGAGGTGAAGCCTTCGCCACCCTGGCCGAGCCCTGCGTAGTTGGGCCCGTTGGCGATGAAGATGCTCACGTTGATCGAACGCGCCATGCGAGTGATATGAGAGACGTCGTTCGAGTGGATGGACGCGGTGTGACGGAACCCGTGCTCGGACTCGATGGCGAGGCCGATCGCGGCATCGATATCGGGAACCGCCGTGACCGGAAAGACCGGCATCATCTGCTCGGTCCACACCAGGTTGTGGTCGTTGGGCACCTGCGCCACCAGCAGCCGGGGATCACCGTCCACGTCGACGCCGGCCGCGGCGGCGATCGCCGCCGCGTTCTTGCCGATCCAGGACGGGTTGATGACACCGGGCTTTCGCGGCGGGCCCATCGCATCGAAGATGACCCGCTCCACCTTCTTCAGTTCGTGCTCGAGAAGCACGTGCGCGCCGTTGCGCCCCATCGCTCGAACGAGGTCGTCGGCGATCGGCTTCACGACGATGCCGGTCTTTTCGTCGGTGCAGATGACGTTGTTGTCGAATGATGCGCCGGCGACTATGTCCCGCGCCGCCCGCTCGATGTCGGCGGTCTCGTCCACGACTGCAGGGGGGTTCCCGGGTCCTGCGGTCACCGCGCGCTTGTCGGTCTTGAGGGCCTCTCGCACGACACCGGGGCCGCCGGTGACCAACAGCACCCGGATGCCGGGGTGTTGCATGAGCTCCTGGGCGCTCTCGATGGTCGGCTCGGGGATCCCGGTAACGAGATTGGGCGGCCCCCCCGCAGCCAGCACTGCGCGATTGAGGAGCCTGATGTTCTCCGCAGAGACCCGCTTGGCGTTGGGATGCACGTTGAAGACGACCGCGTTGCCGCCGCTGAGGATGGCGATCGTGTTGTTGATGATCGTTGCGGTGGGATTAGTGGTTGGGGTGATCGAGCCGATCAGGCCGAACGGAGCATGCTCGGTGAGCATCATCCCCGCGTCGCCCGTCTCGATCAGTGGCTCGAGGTCCTCGGGGCCGGGCGTGCGGGTGGCCACGAGGATGTTCTTGCGCACCTTGTCCTCGGCGCGCCCGATGCCGGTCTCCTCGTGCGCCATCGCGGCGAGCCTCTCGGCCTGGTCGAGCATGGCGCTCCTGATCGACTCCACGACCGCCGTGCGGATCTCGGAGCCCAACGCCGTGTACGCGTCGTACGCGGCCGTTGCAGCCCGTACCGCCTCGTCGATCGTGGCGAAGAGGCCTTCGCCCAGGTCGGCCTCGGGGATCTCTGCAGGAACGCGGGGGTGCTCCGGAGCCGCATCCGGCGTGCCACCTAGCCGGGAACGCACCCGGGCGATGATGTCTTGGATCTCCTGCTCGTCGAACTGGGTCACTTCACGTACTTCACTTCGCCGCCGACCTCCCACGTGTCGACGATCGCCATCACGACCGCGTCACACGGCCTTTCGTGGGTCAGCACCGTCTGCCGCGCCGCCGACCCGGTGGCGAACAGAACCACCTCGCCGACGCCGGCGCCGACTGCGTCGGCGGCCACCACATAGCCACCGGTCTCGGCCTCCTCGACGTCGAGCTGCTTGATCACCAGGAACTTGAGGCCTTCGAGGGTTTCCTCCTTCCTCGAAGACACCAGGGTCCCGGCGACCCGTCCCAGGAGCATGGATCGCTCCTAGCCGGACTCCGCTTCGGCCTCTTCGCGCCGGCCGAGCGGCATCACCAGATCGATGTTGGTGTGGGGGCGGGCGATGACGTGCGTGGCGACGACTTCGCCGACCTTCTCGGCGCCGCGGGTGCCGGCATCGACCGCGGCCTTCACCGCGGCGACGTCACCGCGAACGACGGCGGTCACGTAGCCGCCTCCGGTCTTCTCGTACGAGACGAGCTCCACCTTGGCCGCCTTGACCATCGCGTCCCCTGCTTCGACCACCGCGGCGAATCCGCGGCATTCGATCATCCCGAGTGCTTCAGCCATGGGCTCTGTGTCTCCTTCTGCTTGTCAATCCTAGGAACGGGCTTCTAATCGGCTTCTCTGCCTTCGAGGCCTTCGAGGGATTCGACGGCGGCCCTCCAGCCGACGTCGATGTCCCGTTCCTCTCCCCCGAGATAGACCCTGCCCAGCGACCCGAACGAGCGAACCTCCAGCACGTTTATGTTCGCCGCCTTCTCCGCCTCGTTGGCGGCGAGTGCAGCGTAGGACGCCGGCTCCATCTCCAGCACATAGAGAGTCTGGCCGGGAATCAGCATCTGGCCGTGCCTCATGCGGTTGATCAGCTGTGCCTGATGGTCGTCGATCCTTCGGATGATCTGAGAGGAGGCGATGCGGGGCTTGATGCGGTCGGTTTCCTCGTGGCCGATCTCGGCGAGGATGGCGGCTCCGGCGGCGCGCACGTCCGCTTGCTCTGGGGAGTGAACCTCGAGCAGGCCGAAGTAGCGCTCGACGATCTGCATGCCCGGCTTCACCTGAGTGGCCTTGAGCGCTATGTCGGTGAGGCGGTTGATCTCGATGCCGGGAGAGATCTCCACGTAGAGGCTGGCGTCCCCCGCCAAGGGCAAGAATCCCTGGGCGATGGTGCCGAGGAAGGCCGCGTATTGCGGCTGCAGGCTGTCGAGGAACGAATACCCCCGCAGGTCAACTCCGGCCACTTGCTGTCCCTCCCGTCACGATCTCCACCCCAGCGGACGCCCCGATTCTGGTCGCGCCGGCGGCGATCATCTGTTTTGCGTCGTCGGCACTGCGGATCCCCCCTGAAGCCTTGACGCCCATGTCGGGCCCGACCGCCTCACGCATCAGGGCCACGTCGTAGACGGTCGCCCCTCCCGGTCCGAACCCGGTCGAGGTCTTGACGAAGTTGGCCCGCGCCTGACGGGCGATCCGAGAGGCGATCACCTTCTCGTCATCGTCCAGGAGCGCAGCCTCGATTATGACCTTGCACACGGCTCCTGCCTCCCGACACGCATCGGCCACACCGACGATGTCGCGCTCCACGAGCGCGTAGTCGCCGGACTTGAGCGCGCCCACGTTCACCACCATGTCGATCTCGCGAGCCCCGTCGCGGATGGCGCGCCTCGCCTCGAGAGCCTTGACCTCGGGCATCGTCGCCCCCAGGGGGAAGCCCACGACAACGCACGTCACGACATCGGATCCGCGCAGCCGCTCGGCGACCCGTCGCGCCCACGTCGGGTTGACGCACACACTGGCAAAGCCGTACTCCATTGCCTCATCACACATGCGGTCGACCTCGGCCGCGGTCGTCTCCGGCTTGAGAATGGTGTGATCGATGAAGCCGGCGAGGTCGGTGGGGACATCTGCGCCGTTGCCGATGTAGGAGACCCGGGCCGCGCCCGCCGCGATGACGGAGCGCACCTTCTCCGAGGAGTGAGCGGCGCAGTCGCCCACGCAGGCGAGGTAGTCGTCCCACGCTTGGCCGGCCAGGGCGGCGAGCACCTCCTGTGTGATCGCTTCCACCAGCTCGTCGCGCTCGGTCATCCTGCGCTCCTCGCGTACTCCCTGTCGATATCGTCGATCTTGTCGACCCTACGCGCATGGCGACCCTCGCCCCAAGGTGTCGTCAGCCACGCCTCAACGATCTGCAGTGCCAGATTCTCGCCGATCAGGCCGGCGCCGAGGGTGAGCACGTTGGCGTGGTTGTGCTCACGGCTGTTGCGCGCCGACGAGACGTCGTAGCAGAGGGCGGCTCGCACGCCGGGAACCTTGTTGGCGGCCATGGCCGAGCCGATTCCCGCGCCGTCGATGACGATCCCCCAACGGCAAACACCCTCCGCCACCTTCTCCGCCACGGCGCGGGCGAAGTCGGGATAGTCCACCGACTCGGCCGAATCGGTCCCGCAGTCGACCACGTCGTGACCCTGCTCGCGCAGCCGGAAGGCGATCCGCTCCTTGAGCCGGAAGCCACCGTGATCGGCGCCGACGGCCACGGCATCCCCGCTTTCCGGCTCTTCGTCGGGAGGCTCGGTCTCAGCACGGGGTCGGGGGGAGGGCCGATCCAGGTCGTCGACGATCTTCCCCACGAGGGCTCGGATCTCATCTTCTTCTGGGAGTTCGAGGCGCGGCACCGAGCGATTATCCCACGAAGTAATCGGCGCCGGCCGAGGCCGGGGAGCCCTACAGGCACCTAGTCTCGGAGAACGCGGAGGTTCACCTGGCAGAGGACGCAGCGTTCATTTGGGACGAGCCCGCTCGGCAGCGGGAGCGGCGGCGCTCGCCGGCGACGGAGGAGCCTGAGCAGTCGCTCGAAGGGCGGGTGAACCTGCGTGAGGCGGAGCGACGCTTCGGGATCCGGGTGGCCACACTGCGGGCGTGGGCCCGGCGTGGAGCCGTCGACGCCGTGCGCACCCCGGGTCCCTACGGCGAGCAGTGGATGGTGACCCCTGAATCGGTGGCCCACCACCTCAGCCGGCGGGCCCCCAAGGCGACGCCTACGGAGGCACCGCGCGCCACCGGCCCCACCGCCGACGGACGGGCGATGCTCGTGCCCCGGGACGCGTGGGACCGGCTCATGGACCAATTGGGCAACCTGCACGAGGCGGGTATGAACCTCGCCGAGGCGCGGGAACGCGCCGCCCGCGCCGAGACGGAGGCCACATTCCTGCGGGAACGGCTCGCCGAGATGCGGGGCGAGCGGGACGAGTTGAAGCAGATCATCGGACCGCCCCGGCCGCAAGCGCCGCCCGCGTCGAGCCGTACCGGCTGGGACTGGTTCCGCGACCGGTACGGGTGGCTGTGGGGCCGGAGGCGCTGACCACCGACACCGGCAGCACGCTTCTCACGTCGGGCCCATTCCCAAGCGTGGAGGGCCGTTCGGCTCGGGCGACGCAGAGCCGCCGGGAGTAGCGTCACCCCGTGGCCGGCACGCCGATCCTCTCCGTTGACGGGCTCCGCTTCGCATACGGCGACATAGTCGCCATCGACGGCATCACCGTTGAAGTGCCCGGAGGCCGCGTCGGCCTCGTCGGGGCCAACGGAGCCGGCAAGACGACCTTGCTCAAGATCCTGCTCGGTGTGCTCGACCCCGCTGCCGGCAGCGTCAACGTCCTCGGCCACCGCGTACCGCAGCAGACCCTCGAGGTGCGGTCTCAGGTGGGCTGGATGCCTGAGGCGGACTGTCTGCCTCCGGATCAGACCGCGGCCGACTTCCTCGGCTACTCCGCCGAACTCGGCGGACTGCCGAGGAAGGCGGCGCGGCAGCGCGCCAGCGACATCCTGGGCTTGGTCGGCCTGCACGAGGAGCGCTTCCGCTACATGGGCGAATTCTCCACCGGCATGAAGCAGCGGGCCAAGCTCGCCCAGGCCATCGTGCACGATCCGGAGTTGGTCCTTCTCGATGAGCCCACGGCCGGTCTCGACCCCGAGGGCCGCGAGGAGATGCTCGACCTCATCAAGCGGCTCGACGACTTCGGCATCGACGCCTTCATCTCTTCCCACGTCCTCACCGACATCGAGTCGACGTGCGACTGGGTGGTCATGCTCGACGGCGGCCGGGTGCTGCGATCGGGACCGCTGACCGCACTGTCGACACCCGACGTCGCCGAGCTCGAGGTGATCGGTGATTCGGCAGCCGTCGCCGCCTCCGCCCGCGCCATGGGAGCCGAGGTGACATCGGACGACGGTGCTCTGCTCCTCGAGGTGCCCGGTGGGGACCCGTTCGCCGTCGCCCGCGACGCGGTGGTGGAGGTTGGGGCGGCCTTCCGCAGGCTCGGGGCCAAGCGCACCTCCCTCGAGGACGTCTTCATGGAGGGAGACGCCGGCAATGGCTGAGGGCGTCGTCTTCGACCTGGGATATACCCCACACGAGGGCCCCCGGCTGGGACGCGCCGGAGCCCGCCGCGCCCTCCTCAAGGACGGCCTGCGTCGAGTGCTCGGCCTCCGCCGCAAGGCGCGCCGCAAAGTGCTGCCGGCGATCCTCATGGGCATCGCCGTCATGCCGGCACTCTTCTTCACTGCATTCGGCGTCATCGCCGGCGAGTTCGACGCCGCCGCCGAGCTGTTCGACCACGAGAACTACTTCGATCTCAACGGGTCGATTGCGCTGATCTTCGTGGCGCTCGCCTCGAGCGAGCTCCTGATACCGGACCGGGTTCACGGGACGCTGTCCGTCTACGCCTCGCGTCCGCTGACGACGCCCGACTACGTCGCCGGTCGCGCCGGCGCGCTGGCCATCGTGGTGTTCGCTTTTCTGTGGCTACCCCACGTCGTGCTGTTCATAGGACGGGCCTGGGTGAGCGACGCAGGCTTCGGGGATTACTTCTTCGACAACTTCGAAACACTGTGGCAAACCGCCGCAGCTTCGGTCGTGTACTTCGCTGCGTATACGTCGATCGCCTTCCTCGTTGCAGCGTTCTCCAAGCGAACTTCGGTCGCCACCGGGGTCTACCTGGGCGTCGTCATGCTCTCCAATGCCACCGCCGAACTCGTCAACGCCGGATTCTCGGTGTTTGGGCTGGGTGCCCTGCAGCACCACCCCGGCTACGTCAAGGACTGGATCCTCGGCACCTCGACGCAGACGTGGATCCCGGAAGAGGCCGGCATGGAACCCGTCATGTCCCTGGTGGTCATCGGCGCCTTGTCGGTGGCCGCCGGGTTGATAGTCGTCGGCCGGTACCGGAGGGCGGCGTGACCGAGTCCCCCGCCTTCGCCGCGCAGCCCACCGTCACCGTCGACCGCGTCTCCAAGTGGTTTGGTCAGAAGGTTGCCGTTTCCGACCTGTCCTGTTCGTTCGGGCCTGGACTGACGGGTCTGCTCGGGCCCAACGGCGCCGGCAAGACGACGCTGCTACGGGTCATCGCCGGCCTCCTCGACGCCTCGGACGGTGCGGTCGCAGTCCTCGGGGCCAACCCGCGCCGCGACGCCTCGATCTATGCGTCGGTGGCGATGGTTCCCGAAGAGGATGCCGTCTACGGGTTCCTCACCGGACGCCAGTTCGTGGCCTACTCCGCCGAGCTGTCGGGGGTCGATCCGGAAGCGGCGACACAGGCCCTGGAGATGGTTGCTCTCACCGATGCCGCCGACCGCGCCATTTCGGGATACAGCAAGGGAATGCGGCAGCGAGCCAAGGTGGCGGCCGCTCTGGTCACGGATCCGGAGATCCTCATCCTCGACGAGCCCCTCAACGGCACCGACCCGGTGCAGCGCGCCAAGTTGATCGCCACGTTCCGCCGCCTCGCCGAGACGAGGACGGTGATCGTGTCGTCCCACGTTCTGGCCGAGGTGGAGAGGATGGCCGACCGCGTGCTGGCCATGGTCGACGGCAAGCTGGCCGCGGCAGGGGACGTCGGGGCGATCCGCCGGGCCATGTCTGACATTCCCTTCCGGGTCCGCGTCGACACCGATCGGCCGCGCGTGCTGGCCCCGCCGCTGCTCGCCAACGACGAAGTGAGCTCGGTCTCGGTCGAGGGTTCCGCTCTGCATGTCGAGACGGGGGACCTCGGCGTTCTCGGCCGCGTCGTCCCCCAGGTCGCTCAGGCTGCGGGGGTGCGGGTGACCGGATTCGAGCCCGAGGACGAGAGCCTCGAAAGCGTGTTTCGCTATTTAGTGCGTCGCCGATGACCGGATTTCTGGCCATCGTCCGCGTCACCCTGCGCCAGCTGCTCGGAGGAAAGCGGCTCATCATCCTCGTCCTCCTCGGGGCCATCCCCGCGGTGGTCGTCTGGCTGAGCACTCCCAACCTGGCGCAGCGGGCGATGCTCGACAGGTACCACGAAGCTGCCGTCCCGACGTTGTTGCTCATCGTTGTCCCGATCGCCGCGATAGTCCTGGGTTCGGCGGCCCTGGGCGACGAACGCCGCGATGGGACCCTGTCGTTCCTCATCGTGCGTCCGCTGCGGCGCAGCACGATCACCGCGGCCAAGATGACGGCGGCGTGGCTCGCCGCAGCCGGGGTCACCAGCATGTCGGGGGTCCTCGCCTCGCTGGCAATCGGGGTACGTGCCTCGGACTGGTCCACGCTGGGCCCGACCATCGTCGGAATCGTCATCGCCACCGCCTGCTACGTCTCGGCGTTCCTCCTGGTCGGGCACCTAACCGCCCGGGCGGTCCTGATCGGGCTCATCTACGTGTTCATCTGGGAATCGGGAATCTCGTTCGCCGCACCGGCGCTGGCCAACGTTTCCCTGTTCCGCATCGGGCTGACGGCCTACGTCGGGCTGATGCCCGAATCCGGGTCGGTGCTGTCCGAGCCTCTCGGCTCACTCGCTCCGGGAGCCGGCGGGGCCATCATCAAGACCATCGTCATCGGCGCCCTCGCCGTGTTCTCCGCGGCGTCACTGTTGAAGCGCCGCGACACCACCTGAAGCGCGGCAGGAACCGATCGGACCACTACCTTGTCGACGGTGAGCGACCGGGGCCGGCGGCAGGGAACCTCGTTGTACCGCAAGATGGGGATCGCCGCCGCCATCGTTGGCGGTGGCGTCCTGCTATCCAGGATCCTCGGCCTGGTCCGCCAAATGGTGTTCGCCTGGATCCTCGGCGCCGGCGCAACGGGAGACGAGTACTTCGTCGCCTTCATCATCCCCGACTTCCTCAACTACCTGCTCGCCGGCGCCTACATGGCCATCACCCTCATCCCGATCCTCACCCGGCGCTTTGCTCGCGGCGACGACGACGATGCCTGGAGGGCCTTCTGGGCGATCACCAGACCGCTGGCGATCGCGGTGACGGGTCTCGTGGTCCTCGCCATGCCCCTGGTCGAGCCGATCTTGCGGGGCATCGAACCGGGGTTCACCGACGCCCAGGTCGAGACCGCGGCCCGGCTCACCCGCATCGTCCTCCCCGCGCAGATCTTCTTCATCCTCGGCCAGCTGCTCACCGCCGTCCAGTTCGCTCGGGAGCGATTCGTGATCCCCACGCTGGGGCCCATCATCTACAACCTCACCATCATTGCCGGCGGGCTCATCGGCGGGTTGGGTCGTGACAATCCTTCCGCCGACGGCTTCGCCTGGGGAGCCCTCGTCGGAGCTTTCGCCGGGATCTTCCTCCTCCAGGCCTGGGGCGCATGGCGGCAGGGCCTGCGCCTGCCAAACGGCTCCAGCCGCCGCCACCCGGCGGTGCGCCGCTACTTCGCCCTGGCGATCCCGCTGATGCTCGGTCAGTCGCTGGTGGTCCTCGACGAGCAACTGGGAAGGACCTTCGGGTCTCTCGTCTCCGACGGCGGCGTCTCCTGGCTCACCTTCGGCCGCCAGACAATGCTCGTCCCGGTCGGCGTCATCGCCCAGGCTGCAGGCGTCGCCACCTACCCCTTCCTCGCCCGCCTGGTGGCCGAGGGGCGCCACCGCGAGATGGCGGCGGCGGTGGGACGCGCCATCCGCTACATCGTCGTGGCCTCCCTCGCCGCCACCGCGGCCTTGATGGCGCTGTCCACCCCAGCAGTGCGCGCTCTCTACGAACGCGGCTCTTTCGACGCTGCGGACACGGCGGCCACGGCAGGCACGGTGGTGTTCTTTGCCCTCGGAATTCCACTGTGGGGGGCCCAGCAGATCTACGCCCGCGGCTTCTACGCCAGAGAGGAGATGTGGGCTCCCGTCGTCGTGGGAACCGCCGCCACCGCCCTCGCCGTCCCCACCTACTGGGCCCTGCAGGAGTCGATGGGAGTCGACGGCTTGGCACTGGCCAGCACCGCCTCCATAGCCGCCTACACCGTGGCCCTCGCCGTCGTCTGGTATCGCCGCACCGGTTGGGAGCACCTCCGGTCCATCGTGACGACGGGCCTGCTCGGCCTGCCGATGGCTGCGGCGGCAGGACTCGCTGCCTGGTATCTCTCCGACCTGATCATCGGCGACGGCACCACCTTCTGGCCCGATGTGGCCGCCCTCGCCGGCGGAGGCCTGGTTGTGCTGGGCCTCACTCTGGGACCGCCTTGGGTGAGGCGGGATCTGCGGCGAGACGAAGCGGCAAATCAGCCCTCGAGCGACTAGCGACTAGCGACGGCCTGACACAGGAGAACCGTCTTCGGGGGGCTCAGCTCACCCGTTCCTCGAGGCCACGTACTCTTCTCGTAGCTCGAGCAGTGCTTGAGCCGCCTCAGGCGATGCGGTCCAGCGTCCGTCCCAGCAGTTGAGCTATCCGATTGCGTGCTGTAGTGCCTCTACGAATCCGTCGAGGTTGTCGAACATCTGGCTGTGACCTGCATTCGGAACGACACCGACGCTTACGCCGTGCGCCTGGAGTTCACCGGGATCCGGTGCGTCGGCTGTCGCATCCTCGGGCTGTGCAGGCAGTGAGTGTTCGCCGTATATGAAGGTGCGTCGCATCGGCAGATTGAGGTAGCGGTCCTTGAAGGCCGCATCCAAGTTGACGAGTGATTCTGAGTTTCCGTGCAGCCCCGATGGATCAGCGCTTCCCCACGCCGACAGCAAGAACGCGCTCCTCGGATCGGCGCCCACAGCGCCCTTGCGCCATTGACCAAGCTCCTCGGGATAGATCTTGCTGACGTATTCGTCTCGGGAGAACGATGCGATGTGGCGAGTCGCGAGTCCCCCGCCGGCGGTGAGGTTTGCTTCGCACACGATCAGGTTGGCGACCAGATCGGGGCGCTGGAGCGCCAACATGATTGCCACTGTGCCACCCATGCTGTGTCCTATCAACGTGCACCCCGATAGCTGCTCAGAGTCGAGGATTTCGGCGACTGTCTCAGCGTGGTCCTCCATCGAGTAGCTGAAACCTGTGGGGTGGTCACTCAGGCCAGATCCGAGGTTGTCCACCAATGTCGCGTGACGACCGAACAATCCGGGATGCGTCACCACCGCTAGGAAGTTCAGGATCGACGGGAAGCTGAGCCCCGGGAGGAAGATCAGCGGATCACCGCCCCCCGCAAAGGCGTAGTACCGGATAAACGCGTCCCATCTCGCCAGATACAGACTCCTCACAACACACCCATTCTCGGCGACAACCGACCATGCCCGACGCTGGAGGCTAGAGATCGCCATCACGCTGTCACCCATATCTGGAAGGAAATGGTGGCGAACTCTTGACAGGGGTGCTGAGGCGCTCCTGACTCTCTCCCCCCCATCGAATGGGGAGAGGGAGCGACTCACGTCGCTCCCTCCGTGGTTACCCCTTACTCCGCCGTACGGCTAGCTCTTGGTCTTCTGGAAGATATCCGCGATCTCGGCGATGAGCTCCAACAGCTCGTCACCGGATGCCGGGTCCATCGACTTCTTGCAGTCACCGGCCTGTTTGGCAGCGCGCCAAAACAGATCGTGGAGTTGTGGGAACTCCTCCACGTGCGGTGGCTTGAAGTAGTCGGTCCAGAGCACCCATAGGTGGTGCTTCACGAGCTCGGCTCGTTGCTCCTTGATGATCACGCAACGCTGCCGGAAGACCTCGTCGTCGGAGTCCTGGTACTTCTCTTGGATGGCCCGCACCGACTCGGCTTCGATCCGGGCTTGTGCCGGGTCGTATACCCCGCACATGAGGTCGCAGTGCGCATGAGCCACACGCTTCGGCCTCAGCAATGACATCGACGAAGTCCTCCCTGCCGTTCGACCTCTCCACCCTACACTCGGCGGCGTGGCCGAACCCAGCGGAAACCGACCCGGGCGCGGCCGCCTTCTGGCCTCGTTGCTCGGAGCAGCGCTCACGGGGCGTCTCTGCCGATATGAGATAGCCGACCGCAGCATGGAGCCCGCGCTGCGCCACGGTGACTGGACCATCGGCATCTCTCGTCCCCGACGGATTCGCACCGGCCAGATCGTCGTGCTCGAGTTGCCGGGCCGTCCCGGGTTCGAGATCGTCAAACGAGTTGCCTCCAGCGATGGCGCCATGATCCGGCTCGTCGGAGACAACCCGGCCGCAGGAAGCGTTGACAGCACCCGCTTCGGGCCGGTGCCGGCCGACTCGATCTCAGCCCTCCTCGTGCTGCGTTACCGGCCTCGCCCGCTGCGCCTGCTCCAATAGCATCGCCGCGATGAACTGGCCCCGTCTCCTCCTGCGGCTGTTGGGCAAGCGTCTGCCGCGGACGAAGGGGACCCTGGACGTCGACGGGATCGAGCAGCGGGTGACGATCGGCCGAGATCGGTTCGGCGTCCCGCACATCGAAGCGGACGGAGATCTCGACGCTTGGTTCGGCCTCGGCTTCTGCCAGGGCCAGGACCGCGCCTTTCAAGTCGAGACCCGGTTGCGCCTGGTGAGGGGGACTCTCGCGGCTCTCTTCGGAAGGGACCTCGTCCCGGTCGACGAGCTGGCGCGCCGCATCGACTTCGCCGGCATCGGGCATCGCGGCTTCGATTCCCTCGCCCCCGGACCGCGCAGTCGCTACGAGGCATTCGCCGCAGGGGTGGCTGCAGGGACGACTCGAGGAGGCGGAGGCCGTTCTCACGAGTTCACGCTGTTGCGGACCAAGCCGACGAGGTTTCACGCTTCCGACGCGATCGGGTTCTTCGCAGTCCAGGCGTTCTCCCTCGCCTCGAACTGGGACGTCGAGCTCGCTCGTTTGCGGATGCTCACCCTCGACGGGCCAGAAGCAGTGGCCGACCTCCATCCGGCGTACCCGCCCGATCAGCCGGCTTCGATGCGACCGGGAGCCGCAGTCGGCAAGGTCGTCGACGCCCTCGCCGAGGATCTGGCCATGGCGCGCCAGCTCCACAACGCCGGAGGTGGCTCCAACAACTGGGCGGTCTCCGG
>JABAOH010107602.1_pt1 | contig 93653 bp, 86 predicted proteins | sample 7062181 | NCBI WGS metagenome assembly JABAOH01 (sample SAMN14538630, study PRJNA623070) | marine sediment metagenome | biome: marine biome [ENVO:00000428]; feature: marine pelagic biome [ENVO:01000023]; material: deep marine sediment [ENVO:00002113]; isolation source: pool of 5 deep marine... | reverse complement strand
CACAAAATGGCTATGTTGCTGAGCAGTCATCGCTGCCGATCTGGGTACTGCTTCTCGGCGGTGGCGGTATCGTGATCGGTCTTGCGACGTTCGGTCGCCACGTCATCGCGACGGTGGGCAAGAAAATCACCCAGCTGACTCCGAGCCGCGGTTTTGCGGCCGAGCTTGCTGCCGCTACCACGATCGTTATCGCGTCCGGCACCGGAATGCCGATCTCGACGACGCACACGCTGGTTGGCGCAGTTCTCGGTGTTGGCATGGCGCGCGGTATCGAAGCCATCGACCTGCGCGTCGTTGGACGGATTCTCGTTTCGTGGGTTGTGACAATTCCGGCAGGCGCATTTCTCGCGATCGTGTTCTTCTTCATCTTCAAGAACGTGCTGCCTTAACCAGGGCTTCGTAGTATGCGTCGATTCCTCCTGCTACTGGTGTTGCAGCCCCTGATTGTCGCTGGTGCGGCTCACGCCCAGGGCATCATCTCCTATGACGAGATCAACCATCCGGTCTATGGACAGACTGGCATGGTGGCGGCGCAGCACCTGGTCGCGGCGAGAATCGGCGCTGACGTGCTGGAGGAAGGCGGCAGCGCGGTCGATGCCGCGATAGCCACGGGTTTTGCCCTGGCGGTTACGCTGCCGCGAGCCGGCAACATTGGCGGCGGCGGCTTCATGCTGGTCTATGACGCGGCCTCAGGCAAGACGACCGCGATCGACTATCGTGAAATGGCGCCGCTCGGCGCGACGCGTGACATGTTTCTCGACGAGAACGGCGATCCTGATCCCGAATTGTCGCGTAACAGCCACCTGGCTTCGGGTGTGCCCGGCACGATCGCCGGCTTCTGGTACGCGCACCAGCGGTTCGGCAAGCTACCCTGGGCGCGACTTGTCGAACCGGCCGTCTCGCTTGCGCGAGACGGCATCACGGTCACGCACGATCTTGCGAAACAACTCAAAGCCCGTCAGCCGCGTAATTGCAGGAACGAGGCGACCTGCTCGTACTTCTACAAGCAGGGAGGGGTGCCGTACGAGTTCGGCGAACGTCTGGTCCAAACCGATCTCGCCGATACATTGCGGTTGATAGCCGACGAGGGACCCGATGCTTTCTACACGGGGGCGATTGCCGAGAAGATAGCGACCGAGATGGAAGCCAACGGTGGACTCGTCGATTTACCCTCGCTGGCCGCCTACAAGCCTGTCGTTCGCGAGGCGATCCGAACCGAATACCGGGGCTACGAGGTCGTGACGATGCCGCCGCCGAGCTCGGGTGGCGTGCACGTCTTGCAGATGCTCAACGTACTGTCGCACTTCCCCGTCGCGGAAATGGGTCAGGGCAGCGCCGACGGCGTTCACCTGCTCGCCGAGGTTATGCGCCGTGCCTACGCGGATCGCAGCGAACATCTCGGTGATCCGGATTTTTACGACGTTCCGCTCGAGTGGCTGCTGAGCGAGGACTATGCCGCCGAATTGGCTGCATCGATCGACATGGAGCGGGCAACGCCGTCGACCGAGCTGTCGCCAGGGACGCCACCGGCTGCCGAAAGCGAGGATACGTCGCATTTCTCGGTCATGGACAGCGATGGCAACGTCGTCGCCAACACCTATACGCTGAATGGATCGTTCGGCTCCGCCATATCCGTCCCCGGCGCCGGATTCCTGCTCAACAACGAGATGGAAGATTTCGTCTCGAAGCCGGGAGTTCCGAACATGTTCGGCCTGCTGGGTGGCGAGGCCAATGCCGTGCAAGCGCTCAAGCGCCCGCTGAGCTCGATGTCGCCCGTGATCGTTTTCGATGACGGTAAGCCCTGGTTTGCGACTGGCAGCCCGGGCGGCGCCAGGATTATCTCTGCCGTGTTGCAGATGATCGTCAATGTCATAGACCATAAGCTCAATATCGCCGATGCGGCTCACTGGCCTCGAATCCACCACCAGTGGTTCCCGGACGAGCTGGAAGTCGAATCCGGATTCGGTGCGGATACGATTCGCTTACTCGAGGCGCGCGGCCACAAGGTCGAGGTCAGGGCATCGACCTATACGAGCCTGCAGAGCGTCGCTTTTCGTGAAGGATTTTTCCGCGGTGCTTCCGATCCCAGGCGGCCGAACGCAGGAGCGGCCGCGGCTGCACCCCGGCCGGTCGACTAGACGACGCGCAGGTACCAGTCGAAGTCCACCTCAGTGATCGTGTTGTGGAACTGGCGGCTCTCGCCGCGCCGGTTCAACGCGTAATAGTGGCAGAACCGTTTGCCGAGATAATGCGGCAGGACCTTGCCGCGCTCGAATTTGTCGATCGCAGCGTCCCACCTGTCGGGGATGCGGGTCTTCAGCGTCACTTTTTCGCCTTCTTCGACCATGCGGCCCGGGTCAATCTTGTTTTTCAGTCCATGATGCACGCCAGCGGCGATAGCGGCGGTTACGAGGTAAGGATTGGCGTCAGCGCCGGCAGGGCGATGCTCGAACCGCAGATTGCCGGCATCCGACTGGGGAATGCGAATCGCCACGGCGCGATGGTTGACGCCCCAGTTGAGATCGACCGGTGCAAAGTACTCGGGTTGCAGGCGGCGATACGAATTCGCATTGGGGGCGAAGATTGCGGTCGCTTCGGGCATCGTCTTCAGAAGTCCGCCCACAGCGTGCTGGAGGCGTGCCGAGAACGGCGGGCTGGCAAGCTTGTCGCGGCCGTGCGAGAAGTAGTTCTTGCCGTTCCTGTCCACGAGGCTCATGTGGATGTGCAGACCGTTGCCGGAATCCTCGGCAAACGGCTTGGCCATGAAGCATGCGACGAATCCGTGTTTTTTGGCGATGGCCTTGATCGCACGTTTGAGCAGCACTGCGTGATCGCAGGCAAGCACCGGGTCGTCCACATGCACGAGATTGATTTCAAATTGCGCGGGCGCGTATTCCGATGTCGCCGTGTCGGCGGGAATCCCCTGCGCTTCACAGGCGTCATAGAGGTCATTCATGAATGACTCGATATCCCAGAGGTCATCGGGAATATAGACCTGGGGGCCGGGCTGTGGACGGCCCAGTCCCGGCACCTCGGACGATTTCTGCGTCGGCATGCTCGCATTCGCATCCAGCAGGTAGAACTCGAGTTCGGTTGCCATGACGACGCTGAGCCCCATCTTCCCGAGCGGCTCGATCGCGCGCTCGAGCACAGCGCGCGAGTCGCCAAAAAACGGCTCGCCCGTGACGTCGTACATACGGAACAGGGCTTGCAGGGTCGGTCGTTTCACCCACGGTATCGGCGCCAGGGATCCGGGCACGAGATAGCAGGGTATATCCGGGTCGCCGTCGCCGTCGCCAATCATGCCGGGCAACACTTCTCCGAGCGAACTCATCAGCGTTGTCCCGGCGCAGAAAGAGAAGCCTTCGTCGCAGGTCTTTTCGAAACTCGGACGACGGATGCGTTTGCCGCGCAGGATACCGAGGATATCCGGGAGCAGCAGCTCCATCGTGGCAGTCCTGGGGTGCTTGCGCAGCAAGCGCGAGAGCTCGGCCCGCAACGGGTTCTTTTTGTTTTTTGCCATGGCTGGGCCATTGTACAGCGTGCTACCATGCCGCCAAGCGGTGCGTGGGGCCAATAAAATCAATAAACGCAGCAAGCAGCCTCTTCTTCGACTGATGCTTCTAATGCTGGCGGTGTTGCCACCTGCCGGTCATGCGCTCGATGTCGCTGCGCCGAATATCGCCTTGCAGTCGGTACCCTTCGAGATCGTCGTCACGGATGCCGCGGCGGGGAGTGATGTCTCGCTGGACATCGGTGACACGAGTCATCGAGGTGTTGCCGACGAATCGGGCCGGGCAACGTTTGGCGACCTGACCCGCACCGCGACAGGGACTGTGGCGATAACGGCGAGATCCAACGGCGATGTGACTGCTGTCGACCTCAGGGTTCTGCCGGGATGGATCTCGCTGATGCCGGCGTTTCTTGCCATCGCGGTCGCCCTCATCATTCGCAACGTCGTACCGGCCCTGCTGCTGGGACTGTGGCTCGGTTCGACGGCCTTGCAAAGCTTTTCGCCACTCGGCGCATTGAAAGGCCTCCTCGAGGTTTTCACGGTCTTTATCGTGAATGCCCTCGCCAATCCCGATCATGCGGCGATCATTCTGTTCACGATGATGATCGGCGGCATGGTCGGCATCATCACTCGCAACGGTGGAATGGCCAGTATCGTGCGTGTCGTCGTGAGCAGGGCGAAGACCGCTATCGGCGGTCAGGTGGCTGTCTGGCTCATGGGTCTGATGATCTTTTTCGACGACTACGCGAATACGCTCGTTGTCGGCAACACGGCACGGTCGATTACTGATCATCTGAAGATATCCCGCGAAAAGCTGGCCTACCTTGTCGACTCGACGGCGGCCCCGGTCGTCTGCCTCGCGCTCGTGACCACCTGGATCGGCTACCAGGTCAGCCTGATCGACCAGGCGATGACAGATATTGATGGCCTTTCGGGGATGACGGCCTACTCGATGTTCCTGCACTCGATCCCGTACAGCTTTTACCCGATCCTGGCCGTATTGTTCGTGCTTGCGATTTCGGCCAGTGGTCGTGACATGGGGCCGATGTACAAGGCTGAGGTCAGGGCGCGGAAGGGCCAGGTGCAGCCGCATGCCGTGGATCCCATGCCCGCGATGGACGGCGACACACTGGATGCCAAGCCGGACGTACCGATGCGACCGATCAACGCGTTTCTGCCTATCCTGATCCTGATCGTGGCCCTGGGTGCAGGCATGATCATTACGGGTGAGGGCGAGACGCTCACCGACATCGTCGGGTCGGCCGACCCGTACACGGCGATGATGTGGGCCTCGTTTATCGGCGCGCTGGTCGCAGCCGGCATGTCGATAGGCCAGAAAATCCTGAGCGCGCACGAAACCGTCGACGCCTGGTACGGCGGTGCTCGGGCGACACTGTTTGGCATGATCGTGCTGATCCTCGCATGGTCGATGTCGGCGGTGACGACGGATCTCAACGCCAAGGGCTACCTGATATCGATCCTCGGCGATACGCTGCCGGCCGCTCTTGTGCCTGCGGTCGTATTCGTCCTGGCTGCGATTACGGCGTTCTCTACGGGCACGAGCTGGGGCACGATGGGCATCCTGCTGCCTCTCGTGTTGCCGTTGACGTGGGCGGTTATGACCGTGGCAGGCGTGGCAGATGCGTCGGGCATGCACATCATGTACTCGGCGATTGCCTGCGTACTGGCCGGCGCGGTGTGGGGAGATCACTGTTCGCCCATTTCGGACACGACGGTGCTGTCTTCGATTGCGAGCGGGTGCGACCACATCGAGCACGTGCGGACCCAGCTTCCATATGCACTGCTCGTCGGCATGGTTGCTATCGGCCTGGGCACGATTCCGGCAGGGTACGGGCTGCCGCCCTGGATATCGCTTGTTGTCGGTGCTGCCGTGCTGCTTACGGTCCTGCGATTCTTTGGTCGCAGCGCAGACGAATCGGTAAACTAGCCGCATCCTGATTACAGGTTCTCTGTATGAGTACCAAGCCCGTTATCGGCGTTCCCGCCTGCCGCAAACAGATAGATATCCACCCCTTTCACGTTGTCGGTGAGAAGTACCTGCAGGCGTTGATCGATGGCGCCGACGCACTGCCATTGATCATCCCGGTGATGGCCGAGCATTTCGACATCGATGATGTCCTGGCCCAGGTCGACGGCGTATTCCTGACCGGCAGCCTGTCCAACGTGGAGCCGCACCGTTACGCGGGCGAACCCAGCGAACCCGGCACTCTGCATGATCCGCATCGGGACGCCACGACGCTGCCGCTGACGAAGCGCGTGCTCGAGGCCGGGGTGCCGCTGATGGCCGTCTGCCGCGGTTTCCAGGAACTCGTTGTGGCGCTCGGCGGCACGTTGCACCAGAAGGTGCACGAGGTTCCGGGTTACCACGATCATCGTGAAGACAAGGATGATCCGATCGATGTGATGTATGGCCCCTCCCACCCGGTAAACCTCGTGGAGGGTGGTGTGCTACACGAAATGGCCGGCGACACCCGGGTGAGCGTCAATTCGCTGCACTCGCAAGGAGTCGCGAAGTTGCCCGATGGTGTGACAGTCGAGGCCATTGCCGACGATGGACTGATCGAGGCGTTCACGGTCAATGGCGTACCCGGATTTGCGCTCGGCGTGCAATGGCATCCGGAATGGAAAGTGACAGAAAACGAGTTGTCACTTGCAATGTTCAAGGCGTTCGGCGCCGCGTGCCGGGAGTACGCGGGCCAGCGACAGGTGTAACGTGACTCAAAACGATGTATTCCAGGCGTGGCTGACCGAGAGAGAGATCGAGGATGTCGAGGCGTTTGTCCCGGACATGGCAGGTTCTGCCCGAGGCAAAGTGATTCCCGCAGACAAGTTCGGTGCGGGCAAGATCAAAATGCCGGAGGCAATTTTCGCGCAGACCATTTCCGGGGACTACGTCAGCAATGAAAAGAATGTCGAAGACCGCGATATGGTGTTGGTCCCGGATCCCCAGACACTCCGGCCGGTGCCATGGGTTGCGGATCCTGCGGCATCGGTATTCCTGGACTGCTATCGCAGCGACGGGTCGCCGGTCGATACCTCGCCGCGTGCCGTGTTGCGCAATGTACTCGGCAAGTTCGAGTCACAGGGATGGGTGCCCGTGGTGGCGCCCGAGGTCGAGTTCTACCTGATAAATCCGCACTCCGATCCAAACGTCGAGGCAGAGCCGCCGACGGGGCGCCTCGGCTGGACCGAGGGGGCGCGGCAGCCGTATAGCGTCGACGCGATGAATGACTTCGAGCCGTTCATCAACGATCTGTACAAGTACTGTGAGGACCAGGGCATCCGCATCGATACGCTGTCGCAGGAGATGGGACCGGCCCAGTTCGAGATCAATTTCCTGCACGGCAATGCGGTGGACCTGGCCGACCAGGTGTTCCTGTTCAAGCGCACAGTGCGCGAGGCCGCGATCGAGCACGAAATGCACGCGACGTTTCTCGCCAAACCGATGGCCGCGGAACCGGGCAGCGCCTTACACGTTCACCAGAGCATCGTGAACAAGGACGGAGAGAACATCTTCAGCGACAAGAACGGGGACGCAAGCAAGCTATTTCACTCGTATCTCGGCGGGCTGCAGCGATACATGCCCGAAGCAATGCTGATGTTCGCGCCCTACGTCAATTCCTACCGGCGTTTCCTGAATCCCTGGTCGTCGCCCGTAAATCTCTCGTGGGCGATAGATAACCGTACGGTCGGTCTGCGCGTGCCGGAAGCCGATCCTGCAAACCGCAGGGTCGAGAACCGGCTCGCGGGCTCGGATGTAAACCCGTATCTTGTGATTGCCGGTACCCTGGCCTGCGGTTATCTCGGCATGATGGAGGGCCTGAAGCCGTCAGATCCGGTGGAGGGCAGCGCCTATGGCGAGGATTTCTCTTTACACCGCCACATATACGCTGCCAATGACGCGCTGCGTGAAAGCGACGCAATGCGCAGCATGCTCGGCGAGAATTTCGTGGACCTGTACTGCTCCCTGAAGGATGATGAGTACAAGGAGTTTCAGGAGATCATCACGCCATGGGAGCGTGAGATCCTGATGTTCAATGTCTGAGGAGTCGCGCATGGCGGCTATTGAAAAGATGAGCGGATCGGATTGGCAGGAGCTCGACAAGGAGCATCACCTGCATCCGTTCACGGACCACAAGGCGCTGCACAAGAAGAAATCACGCATCATCACGCGCGCGGATGGCGTTTATATCTACGATGCCGACGGCAACAAGATTCTCGACGGTATGTCCGGGCTGTGGTGTGTCAATGTCGGTTACGGCAGAACCGAGATCATCGAGGCGGCAGCCGCACAGATGAAGGAACTGCCGTACTACAACAATTTTTTCCAGTGCGCCCATCCGCCGTCCATCGAGCTTGCAGCGATGCTCTCGGAACTGAGCCAGCCGCAGTTCAAACACGTGTTCTTTACGGGTTCCGGTTCGGAGGCAAACGATACGATCGTGCGCATGGTGCGGCGCTACTGGGACCTGATGGGGCAGCCCGATCGTCACACGATCATCAGTCGCAAGAACGCCTATCACGGTTCGACGGTAGCGGCCGCGAGTCTTGGTGGCATGAAGCCGATGCACCAACAAAGCGGCATGCCGATTCCGGGCATCGTCCATGTCGACCAGCCGTACTGGTTTGGTTCGGACCGTTCGCTGTCGCCGGATGAATTCGGTATAGCCGCCGCCAGGTCTATCGAGGACAAAATCAAAGAGCTCGGCGCTGACCAGGTCGCGGCGTTCATCGGCGAGCCGATCCAGGGCGCTGGCGGCGTCATCATTCCGCCCGAAACGTATTGGCCCGAAGTACAGCGAATCTGTGACGAACACGGCATCCTGCTGATCTCTGACGAGGTCATCTGCGGCTTTGGCCGCCTGGGCGAGTGGTTCGGCGCCGACTTCTATGGCACGAAGCCCGATTTCATGCCGTTCGCGAAGGGTGTGACCTCCGGCTACCTGCCACTTGGCGGTGTTATGGTCGCGGACCGCGTCGCCGACGTCCTGATCGACAAAGGCGGTGAATTCTTCCACGGTTACACGTATTCGGGTCACCCGGCAGCCTGTGCCGTGGCGATGGCCAACATCAACATCATCAAGCGCGAGAACCTCGTCGATCGGGTGAAGTCCGATATCGGCCCTTATCTGCAGCAGGGCTGGGCGAAGCTCGCCGAGCACCCGCTGGTCGGAGAGACTCGCATGGTCGGGCTGGTCGGCGCCTTCGAACTCGTCAGGTCGAAGGAGACGCTCGAGCGATTCGAAGAGAAGCAGGGTGTTGGCACGATCTGCCGCGATTTGCTGGTCGACAACGGTCTCGTGATGCGCGCGGTCGGCGATACGATCGTCTGCGCACCGCCGTTGACCCTGTCGCACGAGGAGGCAGACGAACTCCTCGAAAAAACCTGGAAGTGTCTCGACCTGACACAGGAAGTGACGGCAGGACTTCAGGAGGATCCGTGACAAAAAAGCGCGGCGGCGACCACGCAATACTCCGGGAGGATCTGTACGGTACGACGCCTGAGCCGACGTATGCGGGCGCCTTGTCCTTCATGCGCCGCAAGTACACGCGTGATCTCACGGGTGTTGATGTTGTGGTAACCGGTATACCGCTGGATACGGCCACGACGAATCGACCGGGTGCGCGGCTGGGACCTCGGGCAATTCGGGCGGCATCTTCGATGCTGGCCTGGGAACGGCCCTACGGGATGCCGTTCGACCCCTTCGAGAAGCTCGCCGTCGTGGACTACGGCGACTGCTTCTTCGACTTTGGGCGACCCGACCAGGTGCCGGACGCGATCGAACAACATGCGAGCGAGATCATCGGCCAGGGTCCTGCATTGTTATCGCTGGGCGGCGATCATTTCGTTTCCTTTCCGCTGCTGAAAGCGCACGCGAAAAAGCACGGGGCGCCGCTGTCACTGATTCATTTCGATGCGCACAGCGACACGTGGGCGGATGAGGACGACCGTATCGATCATGGCACGATGTTTTTTCACGCGGCGAAACAGGGACTGGTAGACCCGACTACATCTGTACAGATCGGCCTCAGGACGACAAATCACGACACCCTCGGCTTCAGCGTCCTCGATGCTCCATGGGTGCATCAGAATGGCATTGCTGCCGTCATCGACAAGACCAGGACCGTGGTGGGTGATCGCCCCGCCTACCTGACCTTCGATATCGACTGCCTCGATCCTAGCTGCGCACCGGGAACGGGCACACCCGTTTGCGGCGGCCTGACCAGTCACCAGGCTCTCGAGATTCTGCGTGGGCTGGCAGGGACGAACGTCGTCGGCATGGATGTGGTTGAAGTCGCGCCGAGCTATGACGTCGGCGAGATAACGGCCCTGGCGGCGACGTCACTGGCGATGGAAATGCTTTACCTGTACGCGTGCCGCCCGGGCGCCTGATCCGCAGTCAGATGACCTTGTCCAGGCTCTCGATGTAGGCAGCCTTCGGACGCACTCCGATCATCGCGTCGACGACCCGGCCCTTGTCGAACAGCATTACGGTCGGGATCGACCGGATGCCGTACTTCAGCGCGATCTGCTGATTCGAATCGACATCCAGCTTGACGATTTTTGCGCGACCGCTGTAGTCCTCGGAGAGGGACTCCATGATCGGGGCAAGCGCACGACACGGGCCACACCACTCGGCCCAGAAGTCGACGAGCACGGGCGTATCGGAATTCAGAACTTCCTGCTCGAACTGGCTCTCGGTCACGGCTATCGGATGTGTCGCTGTTTGGTTCATAATCGGTCTCCTTGTCCCAGACGGACGATTTGGGTCGTCAATCTCGAGTTTCAAGGTACGGACCCGCGCCGATGCAGGATCTGTCAGATCAATTCGATATACGGATATAAACGCGAATTATGAATCCGACGAAGTTGCTGGAGTTTTTTGATACGCGCAGGGAACGCGGGGAATCACTCGTGCTGGTGACGGTCGTCGGAACCGAGGGGTCTACCTATAGCAAGGTCGGAGCCCAGATGCTCGTCGACTCGAATGGCGTCTTTCGTGGGATGCTGTCCGGCGGTTGCCTCGAGGGCGACCTTGCCGTACGGGCGCAGCAGGTTCTCGAGAGCGGCAAGCCACAGGTTGTGACGTATGACCTCGGCCAGGACGACGACGAAATCTGGGGAATGGGCGCGGGTTGCGACGGTCTCATGCGAATGGTGCTGCAAGCAATTCGGCGCGAAGATGAATACGCCCCGTTCGACAGGGTTGCCGCGATCTGGCGCGGCGATGACGCCGCGCAGGTTTCCATTCCAGTCGGCACTGACGGCATCGACGAAGTCACCATCGACGTCGAGCCACCACCGCGAATTCTCGTACTGGGTGCAGGGCTCGACGCCGAGCCTGTCGTGCGTTTCGCCGTGGAACTGGGCTGGCGTTGCACGGTTTACGATCATCGACCGGCGTACATCGACGGCGGAGACTTTGCGGGCGCAGTCGCCACGCACTGTTCTCCGGCCGATGAGCTTGCCGGATCGCTGGAACTCGATCGCTTCGACGCGGCCGTGGTCATGAGCCATCACCTCAAGAGCGACCGCACCTACCTGGCGCAGCTGGCTACCTCCCGCATCGGGTACATCGGCCTGCTCGGGCCGGCGCAGCGGCGAGTGAGACTGCTCGACGAACTCGGAGATGCCGCGGCGCAACTGACCAACAGGTTGCACGGGCCGGCAGGCCTGGACATCGGCGGCAGGGGACCTGCGCCGATCGCGCTGTCAATAATTGCAGAAGTTCAACAGGTCCTTGCCCGACGCTAGCCGGGTTGCGGCTGGTCGCCCGGGAAGAAGACCCGAATAATCATGTCTGCGAGTTCCGAGATTTGCGCGTCGCTGTCCAGGTCGATATCGCTCGTGTGCTGCAGCTCGAGCTTGAGAGCGACCAGTCCACCTGCGCAGACGCGAATCATGTTGAACAGCAGGGCCGGGCTGCCCTGCACGGCGACGCCCATTTCCTGAAGGTTGATCAGCGACTTGTGAACTTCGTCGAACAATGGCCGAAGGTGATTCTGAACGAGCCAGTCGAGCCTTTCGCTCGGGTAGGTGGCCTCCTGAAGAATGATGCGATGCAGCGCGGGTTGGCTCCGTGAGTAGCGCAGGTAGGTGCGGACGAAAGCCTCGGCCTTGGCTTTGGGTTCAACATCCGGTATCTCCGCCATGGCTTTGACGAGTGAGATGTTGAATTCGCGAAATATCCGGTCGGTGGCCGTACGCCAGAGCTGATCCTTGTTCTTGAAATGGTAGGTGATCAGCGGGTGATGCACGCCGGCGCGGTCCGCAATGTCGCGCGTAGAGGTTCCCTTGAAGCCGTTCTCGGAGAAGGCCTCGATGGCAGCGTCAAGCAGTTTTTGCTGTGTAACAATGCTTCTTTGTTGTTGTTTTCGCTCAGGTTTTTCAAGGTCGACGGCTGTCTGGGTGTCCAAGAATCGCTCCCCTATCGAGACTCCGAAGCTCTCAAGGCTATCTGGATCGGCAGATATAGTCCAATTTGGAAATAATGTTTGGCCGATCGGTACCTCGTAGCCGATTAGTCGATCGCGAACATCATCCGGACGGCGGCTCGTTTCTGGATGGCCACGCCGTTTTCTATGACTGGCTCGAACTCCCATTTGTCGACAGCATTGGTGGCAGCATTGACGAAGGTATCGCCCGGGTTCGAATCGCGAATAGCGATGTCGGTGACACTGCCGTCAATATCGACGGTGAATATGACGTCGACCCAGCCCGAAACGCCACGCCGCTGTGCTGCGCGCGGGTATTTCGGCGCAACGTACTTCGTACGCTGCAGAGCGCTGACCGCGACCGGTTTGGAAGCCGCTGCCGATGTAGTGGCCTGCTGCGGTGGTTCTGCGACGTCAGCCTGCGTTGCCGTCTCAACGGCGTCACCGGAACCGGCAACCACTGCAGTTGGCTGGGTGAAGTCCGGCGCACTGGCGGCAGATTCCTGGGCGACTGGTTCTTTGGTGACCGGTGGCTGTGCCGGAGGTTCGGCGATTTTGGCGGCTGCGGCGACGGGCGTCGAAGCCGATGTGCTTCCACCCGTGCGTTGTGCCGAGGCAAGTTGAGCCGTCCTCTTTTCGGCCGCCGCTCGTTCAACCGCAGCGCGCTCGGCAGCTGCCTGGACAGCGGCAACTCGCTCGGCCTCGGCTTTTTCGGCAGCCGCCTGTTCCGCTGCCGCCCGTTCCGCAGCCGCTCGATTTGCCGCTTCACGATCACGAGCCGCTTTTTCGGCGGCTGCACGAATTTCCTGCTCGCGCAGGTCGCGAGCGTTCTGAACGGCTGCCGTCGTTGCTGTGACTTCGCTGCTTGAGGGATCGAGACGTCTCGCGTCAGCCAGCAGTTCGTCAGCCGCGTCCAGATTACCCCGATCGAGCTGGCCCCGCGCCTGAAGCACAAGCCTGCTGGCGATAACCGCAAGACCCTGGTGGGCTGTGGTGTTGCCGGGATCATTTGCCAGGGCGAGTTCAAAATAATAACGCGCGTTGTCATTGGCAGGTGCGGTCAGCTTGCCTTCGTCAAGGCGTGCGTTGGCCTGGGCGAGGACTTCATCGGTGCGCTGATCACTCAGGGCCGAGTTCAGTTCGTCGGAAACAGCAATGATCTCGGTCTTGTCGTCAACGTTGAGCCGATTCGCAGCATTGAGCGCGGCTTGCGCGTCCTCGAAACGCGCCTCTCGAATTGCGGCACGCGCACTGTCGAGATTGTCACGCAGCTGCATCTGCGTCAGCTGCGCCCGCAAGAAAGGCAGCCGTGCGTTGCCGGGGTCACCGAGCTCGACGCCCTGCAGTGCGGCCATAGCGTCGTCGGCTCGACGTTCGAGCAGTGCGGATTCAGCCATTCCGAGCGCCTTCTCGATCGCTTCGTCGAGACCCATCTGCGCAACCGGGTCACCCGGCGCTACGTCAAGCGCCTCCAGGTACAATTCGATGGCGTTGTTACCTTCCGGGGCATAGACTTGACCGGCGTTCGCGGCCAGACGCGCCTCGTCAATCAGGTCGTCGATGCCGAGTTCCTCCGGCACCACAACCTCGGTTGCCAGTACGGATTCGCTTGGCGGATCTTCACGCGGCGCTTCGGTAGCCGCTTCAGGACTGGCCGTACCGACGCCGGTTTCGTCTGACCCGCCAAACATCCAGAAACCGAGCGCAGCGACGGCAACCAGCAAGGTTGCGCCGGTGCCGAGTATCTTGGGATCGGCCAGGAAAGAACCGCCCGAGGCTGTGGCCGGATGTTCGATGTCCATGGCCGATGCACTGACCGGCGCTTTCGCTGCTTTCTTTTCTGTGTTCTTGGGTTGGATCGACTTGGCGACAGTATCGACGATGCCCGTCATTGTCTCGGTAAAGCCGGAATCGCTGCCGCCGAATGCGTCGCCGAGTCCTGCTTCGATCGGGGACAATGCCTCGTCGCGCTTGGGCACGATGGCGGCAGCCGACTCGGGTTTCTTCGCCGGCTTGGCCGCAGGCTTCGGCGACTGCGCGGGTTTGGCTGCCGGTGCCTTCTTGGCCGGCGGCGCTGTTTTCTGTTTCGGGGCAGGCTGCGGCTCGGCCTTGGCAGCCGGTTTCGGTTCCGGCTTCGGCGCCTTGGCGGCCGGTTTCGGTTCCGGCTTCGGCGCCTTGGCAGCCGGCTTTGGCTCCGGCTTAGGCGCAGGCGCCGCCTGGCCGCTGACTTTGAATGCAGAGTCCGGAGCTTCGAGGTGATGTTTGACCGAGGCTTCGATGGCCAGGCGGGAGCGTCCTGGCGACACTGGCTTGAGCAGGAAGCGGTACACGCGGCCGCGGTTGATCAGGTCCATCAACATCTCGCCGTCGTCACGGCGTCCTGCAACGATCGCCACCAGCCTGGGCGACTGTGACCGCAAATGCAGCGTCAGCTTTTCGACATTGGTGCCGACCATCGCAGCGTCGACAACGGCGACACCGATCTTGTGCTTCTTGATCGCCTCATCGGCTTGCGAAACCGTGTTCGCGTAGATCACGTTGTGCAAACCGCGTGCTGATTCCTTTACGGTCGCCAGGAATTCGTCGTCATGGGTAAGAACAAGTACGTCTACCGATTGGGCGCTTACATCGGCCGCCGCAGAAATCTTTTCAGGGTCGAGGGCCGGCATGCGTCCCGTGCCATCGGAGATGATCGTCGAGCCATTCTCCGAGGTTTCCATGACGATGTGCTCGGCCGTCATATCCGGGTTGGCCGTCGTATCATTTGCCGATTCGGCAAGCGCGATCAGGCGGGCCTGTCGTGTGGCGTTGTCGATAAGGGTCTTGAGCGACTCCGGGGTAACCGAGCCGCGAACGATTTCGAACACTTCCTGGTCGCCGACCAGTGCCTCGGCACCGGAATTGCCTGCCAGCAGAATGCCGATTGTGTCAGGAGATCGCTTCTTGGCTTCACGCAGCGCCTCCAGACCGCTCATGCCCGGCAATTCCTGGGCCGTAACAATGACATCGATCTGGGTCTCGCCGAGCGTGTTGAGTGCTTCCGAGCCGCTGGTCGCACAGTGCACGGTATAACGATCGTTGAACCCGGAACTCAGGTTGTCCAGGGTATTCTGCTCGCTATGCAGTAACAGCACCTGTGTCTTGAATTGCTCGAACGACACCCGACGGTCTCCCTTGCTTTATGTCTAATCGCACGCACGGTCCTTGCGTCGAGGGAGTATATCCACGGGAGGCCCCGTGATTGCTGGCTTTCAGCGTTTTATCGCCGAATCTGTGACGCGGCGCACAGTCAAACTGTAGGCCGCATCACATTTGGGGTCTCAGCTGCGTTCGCGCATTTCCCGGGAGAGCCGGGCGACGGCATCGTCGAGTGACAGCACTTCCTGCTTCTTGGAACCGAGGCGCCGCATCGCGACATTGCGTTCATCGACTTCGCGCTGGCCGACGGCGAGCAGCACCGGTATCTTCTCGACGCTGTGCTCGCGAACCTTGTAGGAGATTTTTTCATTGCGCAGGTCGGTCTCCGCGCGCAGCCCGGCTTCCCGCAGAGCCACAGCAACATCCTCTGCATATTCGTTGGCGTCGGAGGTGATCGTCAGGACGCGCACCTGCACAGGGGCCAGCCATAGCGGCAGGTTGCCCGCATGGTGTTCGATCAGGATGCCGATGAATCGTTCCAGCGAGCCAAAGATCGCGCGGTGCAGCATGACCGGCGTGTGCTTGTTGCCGTCTTCACCGACATAAGTGGCGCCGAGCCGACCCGGCATGTTGAGGTCGACCTGCAACGTGCCACATTGCCAGTCGCGGCCGATCGCATCGCGCAGCACGAACTCGAGCTTGGGCCCGTAGAAGGCGCCTTCGCCCGGGTTGTGCGTGTACTCCAGGTTGGTTGCCTCGAGCGCCTTCAAAAGCGCAGCCTCAGCCTGATCCCAGACGGCGTCTTCACCGACGCGCACCTCGGGCCGGTCAGCAAACTTGATGCGTACATCGTCGAAGCCGAAGGCTTTGTAAATTCCGAGAATCAGGTCGCAGACGGCGATCGACTCGTCCGTGATCTGCTCGGCCGTGCAGAAAATATGCGCGTCGTCCTGGGTGAACGCCCGTACGCGCATCATGCCGTGTAATGCGCCTGACGGTTCATAGCGATGGCACTTGCCAAATTCGGCGAGGCGCACAGGCAGGTCACGGTAGCTCGTGATGCCTTGCTTGTAGACCTGCACATGGCCCGGGCAATTCATCGGCTTGATGGCGTACTGGCGGCCATCGACCGTCTCCGTCGTAAACATGTTGTCGCCGAAGGTGTCCCAGTGCCCCGATGACTCCCACAATGACCGCGACATGACTTCGGGCGTATTGATTTCCCGGTAGCCGGCCGCGTTCTGCTGTTGCCGCATGAACTCGATCAATTGTTGGAACAGCGCCCAGCCTTGCGGATGCCAAAAGACGGCACCGGGCGCCTCTTCCTGGAAATGAAACAGGTCCATGACCCGTCCGAGCCGCCGGTGGTCGCGCTTCTCGGCTTCTTCGAGCATATGCAGGTACTGCCGTAACTGCTTCGGGTTCGACCAGGCAGTGCCGTAGACGCGCTGCAGCATTTCGTTGTTCGAGTCGCCACGCCAGTATGCGCCCGACACGTGAGTCAGCTTGAAGGCCTTCCCGAGCTTGCTGGTCGAGGGCAAGTGAGGACCCCGGCAAAGGTCGATGAATTCGCCCTGGCGGTAAAGCGTGATCGCCTCACCCGACGGGATGCTCTCGATGATCTCCGCCTTGTACACCTCGCCCATATTGCGAAAGAACTGGACGGCTTCATCCCGGTCCCAGACCTCGCGCTGGATCTCCTCGTCCCGATCGACGATTTCCTGCATGCGTTTCTCGATGACTTGAAGATCGTCTTCGGTAAAAGGCTCCTGGCGCGCAAAGTCGTAGTAAAAGCCATTTTCGATGGCAGGCCCGATCGTCACCTGGGTCTCGGGCCAGAGCTCCTTGACCGCCTCGGCAAGCACATGGGCGGCGTCGTGCCGCAGCAACTCGAGCCCGTCATCAGAGTCGCGCGTAACGACCTCGACCGCGACATCGGAGTCGATATCACGGGTCAGATCGTACATCTCGCCATCGACTTTCACGGCCACGGCATCGCGGGCCAGGCTCTGTCCGATGCTGGCTGCAATCTCGGCGCCGGTGGTAGCAGCATCGAACTGCTTCACCGAGCCGTCGGGTAGGGTGATGGTAGGCACGGCGCGCTATTGTACAGAAAATAACGTGTAGAATAGCGCCCCGTTTGGTTCAGTAGCGAAACATCCGATGAGCGACGCCCCAGGACGGGACTTTATCCGCCAGATCATTTTCGAGGATCTGGAGTCTGGCAAGCACGACGAGATCGTGACCCGGTTTCCACCGGAGCCGAACGGCTACCTGCACATCGGCCACGTCATGTCGATCTGCCTGAACTTCGGTGTCGGCGAGGAGAATGACGGCCGGACTTTCCTGCGCTATGACGATACGAACCCGGGCAAGGAGAAGCAGGAGTACGTCGATGCGATCGAGCGGGACGTGCACTGGCTCGGATTCGACTGGGGCGACCGGCTGACGCACGCGTCGGACTACTTCGAGCGTCTTTATGAGTCAGCCGAGAAACTGATCGAACTCGGAGTTGCCTATGTCGACGACCTGAGCGCCGAGGAGATTCGCGAGTATCGCGGGACGCTGACCGAGCCGGGCAAGAACAGCCCGTACCGCGACCGCAGTGTCGAAGAAAATATCGACCTGTTCCGCCGCATGCGAGCCGGCGAGTTCGAGGATGGCACTCACGTGTTGCGGGCCAAGATCGACATGGCCTCGCCAAACATGAACATGCGTGACCCAACGATTTACCGTATTCGCCATCTCGATCACCAGCGCACGGGCGACAAGTGGTGCATCTACCCGATGTACGACTATGCGCACGGGCTTTCCGACGCGTATGAAGGCATCACGCACTCACTGTGCACGCTCGAGTTCGAGGACCATCGGCCCCTCTACGACTGGTTTCTCGACCAGCTGAAGCCCGAACATCGCCCGCGCCAGATCGAGTTTTCGCGTCTGAATCTCGCCTACACGATCACGAGCAAGCGCAAGCTCGGCCTGTTGATCGAGAATGATGTGGTCTCCGGTTGGGACGACCCGCGCATGCCGACGATTGCCGGTATGCGTCGTCGCGGATACCCCGCGCTGGCCCTGCGCGACTTCGTCAAGCGTGCCGGCGTGACCAAGAAAGACAAATTGATCGAGATGAGCGCGCTCGAGAATTGCGTGCGCGAGGATCTCGGCGACATTGCGGAGCGCCGCATGGCCGTGCTGCGACCGCTCAAGGTCGTGCTTACGAACTATCCCGAAGGCCAGGTCGAGATGATGGAGGCCATGAATCATCCGAACAATCCCGACATGGGTACCCGCGAGATTCCGTTCTCGCGCGAGCTCTGGATCGAGCAGGACGATTTCATGGAGGAGGCGCCGCGCAAGTTTTTTCGCCTCAAGCCCGGCGGTGAAGTCCGACTTCGGTTCGGCTACATCATCAAGTGCGAAGAAGTCATCAAGGACGCCGACGGCAAGGTCATAGAGTTACGTTGCAGTTACGACCCCGAGACACGCAGCGGCACCGGCACGTCGGAGCGCAAGGTCAAGGGCACGATCCACTGGGTCTCGGCCTCTCATGGCATTCCGGCCATGGTCCGCCTCTACGATCGCCTGTTCACGATTCCCGACCCGAATACCGTTGATGATTTTATGGAAGTTTTGAACCCGGATTCACTCGAGACCGTGGACGCGATACTGGAGCCTGCGCTTGCCGACCTCGGTTCCGGTGAAGCCATCCAGTTCGAGCGGCTCGGCTACTTCTGCACGGATAGCACGGAACACTCCGCCGATGCGGCCGTATTCAACCGGATCGTCACGCTTCGCGACAGCTGGGCAAAGATCGAAAAACAGGCAATGCAGTCAGGTTGACTTTACTGTAACGGGCGCGCCGCGCCCGACGCCCAGCCCCTCAGCGGCGCTGCTTTCGGCCAGCGCCACTTCGACGACGCCGAACGAATTCAGGAGCGCCAGGTACTCGCCCGGTTTTACGTTGCCGTAGGTCGTTAGCAGCGGGATGTCCTTGCCGGCGATGTGGACCACGGGATTATCGAGCGATTCGATCAGGTTGGCGTCGATATTGCTGATCAGGTTGCCGAAAGCGTCGACGGTCATTATCGATCCGGATACCTTGCCCGCGGATACTTCGGGTTCTTCCACCCAGGCCGGCGTCCACGAATCAGCTGCAATGCCGATGGATACCGGCGTTGTCTTGCCTGCCGCGAGTTCCGCCGCGACTGGCGCGAAGATGTCCCGGCCGTGAAACGTGTTGCTGGGCGGATCGATTTTCAGTCGTTCGAGGGCGCCAAGGTCGAGCTTGAACACCAACGCGCCTTCGGCATGATCCAGCATCCTGGCCAACAGGCCGTTGTCAGGCGCCATGAAATAGTGGTGATCGTGTTCAACGATCAGGATATCCCGCTCGGTGCCGACGCCGGGGTCCACGATCGCGACATGCACCGTGCCGGGCGGGAAGTACCGGTAGCTTCGCCGGACCCAGAAACCGGCCTCTGGCGGCCACTGTGCCGGGATCTCGTGCGTCAGGTCGATGACTTTTGCCTCACGAAAGCGTTGCAGGATGACGCCTTTCATGACGCCGACAAACGGCCCCTTATGGCCGAAGTCCGTTGTAATCGTGATGACACCTGAAGGCTGCATTTGCTATTCCATGAGCGGCTCGTGGCGCAGGAAGGAACGCCTCGCCCAGTAAACGAATATTGTATCGATTGCCGCAATCACAATCTTGAAGATGAACTTGGCGAACCCGTAAATCAACGCCTGCCGTATGCCGACCTCGTGCGCCCAGATAATCAGGCTGAAGATCGCCGTGTCGAGCATCTGCGAGGCGATTGTCGAGCCGTTATTGCGCAGCCACAGCCACCGCTCGCCGGTAATCGACTTGATCTTGTGAAAAGCCCAGACGTCGAACCTCTGGCTGATCAGGTAGGCCGTCAAGGAGCCGAACACCATGAGCGGTGCGAAGTTCGCGATCGTCACGAACGCATCATGCAAAGGCTGGGAGAAGCCCGCAGCCGCACTCTTGTCCGTGGGCAGGTACATGACGGCAAAGCTCAGCATGGAGAGAACGATCACGCTGACCACGAAGCCCATCCAGACCGCTTTGTTAGCCTCGCGTTTGCCGTAGTTCTCGCTCAATACGTCGGTCGCAAAGAAAATGCTCGAATAAAAGATGACGCCCATCGTCGTCTCGAGGCCGAAGATGACGGTCAGCTTCGGACCCTGGATATTGGCGAGAATAATGGCGGTCGCGATCGCTACCTGCAGCCCTGCCTTCCCGAACAGGCGAAACAGGATTACCGTGAAACCGAGATCGAGAAAAAGCGTCGTAAACCAGAGGACTTCCTGGTTAGCGAGAAAGAATGCAGCGATTGGCTCCGGGATCATCTAGTTGGTGGCGAGCTTGTCGAGGTGCCAGTCGGCGTTGCCGAAAATCTGGCCGATGGCGGTAAGCCGCTTGAAGTAATGCGCGATATCGAGGTCCCAGGTTACACCCATACCACCATGCAGCTGGACGGCCTCCTGGCCGACTTTCTTACCGGCCGTGCCTACCTGGTATTTGATGGCGCTGATAGCGCGGCCTGCGTCATCCGTGCCGTCGGCATTCGCCATGCAAGCCCACAACAATAACGAATAACTTTGCTCACACGCGGTCAGCATGTCCACCATGCGGTGTTGCAACGCCTGGAAGCTGCTGATCGGAACGCCAAACTGCACTCGGCTCTTCGTGTACTCGATCGTCTTCTCTGTCATGGCCTGCATGATGCCGACAGCCTCGGCGCAGACGGCAAGCGTCGCATCGCTCGCGGCGGCTTCCAGCGCATCGTAACCATGACCGACCTCGCCGAGAATCGCGTCCGCACCAACCCGTACGCTGTCGAGCCGAATCTCCGCGGCCTGGTGGCCGTCGACTGTCGGATACCTCGTTCGCGTAACGCCGTCTGCCGTGCCGTCAATCGCAAACACGGTAACGCCCTGTCGATCACCCGGCTCGCCCGATGTGCGTGCCGGTATGATCAGCAGGCCCGCGTTTCCGCCGTTGAACACGACGCCCTTCGTCCCGGTAATGACCCACTGATCGCCTTCCGCGACCGCAGCGGTCCGGATGTCGGCAAGCTCGTATCGACTCTGCGGCTCGGTGACGGCCAGTGCTGCCTGCAATTCACCGGCAATCATTGGCCGCAGCCAGCCGGCCTTCTGCTCGCCGTTGGCCAGACGCCGGAGAATTCCGCCGGCGAGAACGACATTCGCCAGAAATGGTTCGACAAGCAGGCCACGGCCAAAGCGCTGCATCATGACCATGAGTTCGACCGGACCGCCGTCGAAGCCACCGTCATCCTCGGCAAACGGAACGGCCGTCCAGCCGAGTTCGGCAAATGTGGCCCATACGTCCTGGCTGAAACCGGAGTCGCTCGCGGCATACCGTTGTCGCTGCTCGAAGCCGTAGTCGTTAGCGATAAACTTGTCGATGCTGTCGATCAGCATCGTCTGGACTTCGGTAAATGACAGATCCATCGGCGAGAGTCCTAAAGGCCCAGCACGTGCTTGGCGATGATGTTTTTCTGGATTTCGTTCGAACCGCCGTAGATTGATGCCTTGCGGAAGTTGAAGTAAGTCAGCGAACTCAGCGTTTCATTATTTTCCCCAACGCGATCTTCGAGCGGGAAGTCGAGCGTGTACTGGGCCGGTACATAGGGGAGGGCATAGTAGCCCGCGGCTTCGAGAAAGAGTTCGTCGACGGCCTGTTGCAGTTCTGTGCCCTTGAGCTTGAGTATCGACGACTCCGGACCGGGGGCCTTGCCCGAGGCAACCGCTGCCAGCGTGCGCAGTTCGGTGAATTCGAGCGCCTTGAGTTCTACCTCGACGGCTGCGAGCTTGCGCATGAAGCTGCGATCGTGGAGCAGCGGCTCGGCCCCGCGCACGGGTTGTGCGGCCTGCCGGCGCAACTTGTTGAGCCGGTAATTGGTCGCGGCAACTCGCGCCGTGCCCGTGCGTTCGTGCTGCAGGAGCACTTTGCCGTAAGTCCAGCCCTTGCCTTCTTCGCCAACGAGGTTTTCGACCGGCACCTTGACGTTTTCGAAGTGAACTTCGTTCACCTCGTGGTTTCCTTCGATCGTGATGATCGGCGTCACCGTTACGCCGGGCGTCTTCATGTCGATCAACAGGAAGCTGATGCCTTCCTGGCGCCGCGCGACGTCGGTGCTCGTACGCACGAGGCAGAAGATCCAGTCCGCCCACTGCGCCAGTGTCGTCCAGGTCTTGGTGCCGTTGACGACGTAATGATCCCCTGCGAGCTCGGCACGGGTCTTCAGAGACGCCAGGTCAGATCCGGAGCCGGGTTCCGAGTATCCCTGGCACCACCACACATTGCTTTCGAGGATATCCGGGAGGAAGCGCTGCTTCTGCTCATCGGTGCCGAACGTGTAGATGATCGGGCCCACCATGCCGAGGCCGAAGGTTATGATGCCCGGCGCGTTGGCTTTGGCCATTTCGGCACCGAAGATGTACCTCTGAACGGTGGACCAGCCCGTGCCGCCGTACTCGACCGGCCAGTTGTAACCGGCCCAGCCTTTGCGGTATAGCGCCTTCTGGAAGTTGACGAAGTCCTGGCGGTCAAGCGGGACCCCGAGGCGTTGCTTGTCAGCAATTCCCTCGGGCATCTCCTCGCGGAAAAAAGTGCGCGCCTCGTCGCGAAAGGCGAGTTCTTCGTCGGTGAACGTGACGTTCATGAGATCTCTTTGCGTTGTTGGTATTCGGAGCGAAAAAATCATGCAGGATTGTCGGCGCAAAATAAAGAACAACGCCTTCGATTCGGGCAGAATGCGCAAATGAGAGTTCGCGACGCACTCGATCGGCCCATGCACGATCTTCGTATTTCACTGCTCGACCGGTGCAACTTCCGCTGCCCGTACTGTATGCCGGAGACGGAATTTCACGAGGACTACAAGTTCCTGACGAAGTCGCAAAGACTTACCCATGAAGAAATCCTGAAAGTTGCCAGGGTAGCCACCTCGCTGGGCGTGTCCAAGCTGCGCCTGACCGGTGGGGAACCGCTGCTCGACAAGAAGATCGTGGGCCTGATTCGCGGCTTGGCGGGCTTGCCGGGCGTCGACGATCTCGCGCTAACCACCAATGCAATGCTTCTTGAACCGATTGCGCAGAAACTGGCCGACGCCGGCCTGCACCGGGTGACGATCAGCCTGGACAGCCTCGACGAGCAGATTTTCACCCAGATGAGCGGTGGCCGCGGAAAGCTCGACCAGGTTCTTGGAGGTATTGCGGCGGCCGAGCGCGCCGGATTATCGCCGATCAAGATCAACGTTGTCGTAGAGCGCGGTGTCAATGAACACACGGTCCTGGACCTGCTCGAACACTTTCGCGGGACCGGCCATATCGTCCGGTTGATCGAGTACATGGACGTCGGCAACCGCAATGGTTGGACAATGAACCAGGTCGTACCCTCGAAAGAGTTGCTCGAAATGGTCGAGGCAAAATGGCCGTTGCGGCGAATGGATCGTAACTACCCGGGCGAAGTCGCACGGCGCTACAAGTATGCGGATGGCGCCGGTGAGATCGGATTCATTTCGTCGGTCACCGAACCGTTCTGTGGCAGCTGCAGCCGCGCCCGCCTGTCGTCCGACGGCATGCTTTATACTTGCCTGTTCGCAACGCAGGGAACCGACCTTCGCGAACCGATACGCAATGGCGCCGATGACGATGAACTCGCCGATATCCTGTCGCGCATCTGGCTACAGCGGGCGGATCGATACAGCGAACTTCGGCGCCCCGATGTTGCCGAACATCATGCTTTGAGCAAGGTCGAGATGTACCGGATAGGTGGTTAGATGGGCAAACTGAGTCACATTGATGAGAGCAATCGGCCGACAATGGTCGACGTCAGCGAGAAAATCGCGACGGACCGCGAGGCGCACGCGCGAACGATCGTCGAGCTTCCGGACGAGGTCTTGAATGAACTCGAGGGCGATGATATCGCCACGAAGAAGGGTCCGGTTTTTGCAACCGCGATAATCGCAGGCGTGATGGCGGCCAAGAAGACCCACGACCTGATTCCGTTCTGTCATCCGCTGGGGCTCGAGAACTGCAAGATTACAATCGCAGTTACGGGGCGGAACGCGGTCATCGACTGCCGGTGCAAGGTCCATCATAAGACCGGCGTGGAAATGGAAGCGCTGACAGGTGCCTCGGTTGCGGCGCTGACGATCTACGACATGTGCAAGGCGTTGTCTCACGACATTGTCATTCGTGAGACCCGACTGATGGCCAAATCGGGCGGCAAGAGGAACTTTGCCCGCGATGAGTAGAGCACTGCACGGCCTCGTCCTCGCAGGTGGCCAAAGCAGCCGCATGGGGCAGGACAAAGCATTACTGGTCCGCGAAGGCCAGAGCCAGCTCAGTTACATCGCCGCGCTCCTCGAAGGCGTGACCGACCGGGTATTCGTATCTACCCGCCCCGATCAGCAGGGAGACCCCGAGCGCAGCCGATTCGAGAATATCGTGGACCGCTACGATGGCATCGGCCCGGTTGCGGGCATTCTCTCGGCGCTGGATGAGTACCCGGACGCGGACTGGCTCGTTGTTGCCTGCGACCTTCCGAACATCGACGAGCAGACGCTCGAATTCCTGGTAGAGCACTGCTCGGAACAGCAGCCTTTCACTGCGTACAGCAGCAGCCACGATGGATTACCCGAACCGCTGTGTGCAATTTATCGGGCCGAAAGCGACAGCGTAGTACGGCGGTTTGTTGAGGACGGAATTGTCTGCCCGCGAAAGATGCTGATCAATTCCGATACCAGGCTACTCGAGCAGCCAAACCCGGTTTCGCTTGATAACGTCAACACGCCGGACGATCTCGAGGCCAGCGTGCTGGAGGCAGCCTCGTGAAGACGGTGACGGTGAGGTACTTCGCGATGTTTCGTGAACATGCCGGTGTTGACGAAGAAACCCTGTCGATCGACGTCGAGACGGCGGCGGACGTTTTTCGGGCGACCAGGGAAAGGCATGGTTCTGCCGAGCCGAGTGGCCATTGCAAAGTTGCCATCAACGATGTCATGGCCGACTGGGACTCCCCGGTAGGCGACGGGGATACCGTGTTGCTGTTTCCACCGGTTGCGGGCGGCTGACATGATCGAGATGACCACAAGCGACATCCACCCCGATGATCTGCGCAAGAAGCTGTTCGATCCGGGCGCCGGTGCTTACTGTGGTTTCGAAGGCTGGATACGCAACGAGAACGAGGGACATGAGGTGCGGCGGCTCGAGTACGAGGCCTATGAGCCGCTCGCCAGATCCGAGGGGGAGGCAATACTTGCCGAAGCGCGCGAACGGTTTCCGCACCTCCAGGCGCACTGCGTTCATCGGACTGGCATGCTCGAGATCGGCGAATGTGCTGTCTGGGTTGGTGTATCGGCGCCGCATCGTGACGAGGCGTTTCTCGCCTGCCGATACATCATCGATCAACTCAAAGTGCGGCTGCCGATCTGGAAGAAAGAGTACTACGCCGACGGCCACTCGGGTTGGGTCAACTGTGAGCGTTGCGCTAAATCCGCCTGAGGTCCTCGGGCGTGTCGATGTCGATCGATGCGGCTTCGAAATCGATCGTCTTTAGCCCGAAGCGCGCATCCGAGAACAGGTGGCGGCCGCCGTTGTCGCCATCGAGTCCGGCGAGAGCGTCGAAGCATGCTGATGCGAACAGGACCGGCGGTCCGTTCGTTGCGGAAAAAGCGGTTGCTACGATTTCATCGCTCGCTCCGCTCCACGCATCGATCAGGGCCTTAAGATGCTCCGCAGTCACGAGCGGCTGGTCGGCAAGCGTAATCAGGATCGCGTCCGCCAGGTGGCGAATGCTGTTCACGGCTGTCGCAATCGATGCGCCAATCCCATCCGTGTAGTCCTCGTTGACGACGATAAAGCCCGGTAATCCCTCGCAGGCACTGGCTACCGCGGCCGACCGGTGGCCGACGACCACGATCGTGCAATCGCCGCAAGCGCCTGTTGCTACTTCTACGGCGCGAGAAACCATCGGTCGCCCGCGGGTCTCCGCGAGTTGCTTTGTACCGCCGAAGCGCGCAGCACTCCCGGCCGCAAGAACGACGGCATACACCTGTCTCGTCATGCAGTGATTCTAGCGTCGTTCAACAAAAATATCGGGACGAGAGGCTTGCGGGCTTGTGGCCTTCCCTGTATTTAGGAACCGGTTATGCCAATGATCCGATCACTTGACGACGCAAAGTCGCTGGAAGGCCAGGAGGTCGGCCTGTCGGACTGGGCTGTCATCGACCAGCACCGTATCGACCAGTTTGCCGAGGCGACGGCGGACTACCAATGGATCCACGTCGATACCGAAAGGGCGGCGAAGGAGATGCCTGACGGCAAAACAATTGCTCACGGCTACCTGACCTTGGCTCTGATACCTGCGCTGACGAAGAATTTCCTGGAATTCGACAACCTCGAGCGCGCCATCAATTTCGGCACCAATAAAGTTCGCTTCTATACACCCGTTCCCGTCGGCGCGCGGGTGCGCGCGCGTGGCACGGTGCTGCAGGCAAGGCGCCGCGCCGGCGCGCTGCTGCTGACCTCCGAAGTTCGGATTGAAGTCGAGGGCGAGCGCAAGCCCGCCTGCGTGGCCGAGACACTCGGCATGTTTTTTTTCAGCGACTAGCGGCTGTGCAGCCAGCCCGGCAGAAACGAGTACGGGTCCGTATCGACCGACCGATTCCACTCGACGTTGTTTGCCTCGAGCAGCTCCTGGAAACCGCCGTCCCGGATCGCGTCGAAAGTCTCGGTGGCGCCGCCCAGATGTTTCCCTCCTACATAAATCTGAGGAATTGTCTTGAGACCCGTCTTCTGCTCGATCGCCTTGCGGATGTTGCCGCCCTTGTTGCCTTCCTGGTAGGCCACGGAATCGAGGTCGATTGACCGATAGGGAATGTCGTAGGCCGCGAAAGTCTTGCGGACGGACCAGCAGAACTCGCACCACTCCAGCGCAAACAGCACGACAGGATTTTCAGGATCGTGCGTCGCCTGATCGAGAAACTCGAGAGCTTCGGCTGGCGCCTCGACCGCCTGATCTTCCTCGTCCTCGGCCGGTGGAGGCGGTGGCGCCGAGTCGAATCGATAGTTGGGCGTCGACCTCGAGATCTCCATTTCCTCCTCGGTCATGTCCTCGGGAATGCCATCGAAAAGCGGCGTCGACAGGTAGCGCTCGCCGGTATCGGGCAGCATGCAAAGCACATTCGAGCCGGGCTCGGCCTTCTCGGCGACCGCGAGGGCGCCGGCCAGCGTGGCGCCTGCCGAGATGCCAACAAAGATGCCTTCTTCCCGGGCCAGGGCCTTCGACAGCGCGAGTGCGCCGTCGCCGGCGATCGGCAGGATTTCGTCGATCAGTTCGGCATTGACGACATCTTCGGTGAGCTTGGGGATGAAATCCGGGCTCCAGCCCTGCATCAGGTGCGGGCGGAATAACGGGTGACTTTCGGTAATCGAGCCGTCTGCCTCACGCTGCTGCGGGATGCCGCTGCCCAGGATCGCCGAGTTGTCGGGTTCGCACACGATAATCTTCGTATTCGGACTCTCTTTCTTGAGCACGCGCGACACACCCTTTAGCGTTCCACCAGTGCCGAATCCGGTGACCCAGTAGTCGAGACCATCCTCGGCAAACGCGGCAAGGATTTCGGGCGCGGTCGTGCGCGAGTGGGCATTGGCGTTGGCCTCGTTCTCGAACTGGCGTACGAGAAACCAGCCGTGCTCTGCCGCGAGTTCAACAGCCTTGGCCAGCATGCCGCTGCCCTTCAATGCGGCTGGTGTCAGCACGACCCTGGCGCCGAGGAAGCGCATCATCTTGCGCCGTTCGAGACTGAAGCTCTCCGCCATCGTGACGACGAGCGGGTAGCCTTTTTGTGCGCAGACCATGGCCAGGCCGATGCCCGTGTTACCACTGGTTGCCTCAATGACCGTCTGACCCGGTTGCAGTGCGCCGCTGGCCTCGGCTTCTTCGATGACGCCGAGCGCGAGCCGGTCCTTGACCGACCCCATCGGGTTGAAGGACTCGATCTTGACGTACACGTTGACGTCGTCGGGCCCTAATTTGTTGAGCTTTACGATCGGTGTGTTGCCAACCGTCTCGAGAATATTGTTGTATCGATTCGTCATGTTGCGCCTTCAGTCGTCGAACTCGGTCGTTGTCTGGCGTTTGCGATTAACGACAAGCCGGGTGACGTCGGGGCGTGCATAGTGTCCCGCGACATCGAGGCTGTGCCGTTCCTCCAATACTAGCCGATGATCGATGGTCGCGAAGCGCAACGACTCGACGCCGGTCTCGGGGTCGAGCAGCCATTCGCCGGTAGGGCTTGCCAGGCAACTGCCGCCATCGGCCATGATATCGTCAGCCGTCTCGCGCAGCAGGTCCGCATGAGGCAGGTCATCACCGATGTCCTCGCGCCGCATCAGTCCCGACACTGACGCAACGAACGAGCGGCTCTCCCTGGCGATGAAACGCGTGATGTCCTCGGTGTTGCGCAGGTTGCCGGGCCAGATCGCGACGTGCAGGTCCTCGCCCTGGCCGTACAGGGCGGCTCGCGCCAGCGGCAGCCAGTTCTCCCAGCAGTTGAGGCCGCCGACCGTGAAGGGTCCGAGCTTGTGGGCCTTGAGGCCGTGACCGTCGCCAATCGCCCAGACCAGGCGCTCCTCGTGCGTGGGCATGAGCTTGCGGTGCACGGAGCCGATCCGGCCCTCGGGGTCGATGTAGACCATCGAGCAATACAGGCTGTGGCGACCGCGATTGGCGGCCCGCTCCATGACACCGAGGTAGACAGCGGTGCCATGCTTGGCGGCTGCCTTGCAGACACTATCGAGGTCGCCGTCTTCGATCGATACGCCCTGGTCTACGTAATGCGCGTAGAGTTGTTTTTGCAATTGCGAGTCGAATTTCGCACCGTCGGTGCGCTCGACCCAGAATGGATAACCGGGAACGAGCGCTTCACCAAAGATGATCAGCTCGCAGCCCTGCGATGCGCCTTGGGCGATCCGGTCAATGACCTTTGCCAAAGTGGCATCGCGCTGGAGCCAGATCGGTGCGATCTGGCCCAGCGCGATGGTGAGAGTGTTGCCTGAGATTGCCTTAGTCGAAGAGCGTACGCCAGGTAAGTCCGTACGTCGCCGGCTCGGCCGGGTATGAATTCATACGGTCAAAACCAAGCGGCTGATCAAACGATGCGTACCACCAGCGTTCGTCGGTGATGTTGCGGCCCCACAGCGTCAGCTCGGAATTGATGCGATCAAACAGGAAGCCGATACGCAGGTTGACCAGTTCGGTGCTGCCCTGCTTTGTGAACGGATCCAGGTCGCCGTCAGTCCAAAACGACGAGGCGTATGAATATTCGCCGCGGAAGACCATCTGCGTATTGGTGCCGATGTCGACTGACTGGATCAGCGCCAGGAACGCCCGATTCTCCGGGTTAGCGGACAGCGGGTCGCCCGTACGGGAACACTGTTGAGATGTCGGGTCGGTCCTGCCCGGGTCGTCTATGCCGGTGTGGAACGTATACGCATCCCAGCAGGTGCCGCCCTCGAAGTCGTCGTACTCGCCTTCGTTATACGCGTAGTTTGCCTGGATCTCCGTGGAGTCAGTCGGACGCCATACCATTTCGAGTTCGATACCTTGCGTACTCAGCTCACCAGCGTTCTGGAGATTGAAACCCGCTCCGGTGAATGACTGCGCCTGAAAGTCATCGAACACCATTCGATAAAGTGCGGCTTTGAGTTGCATTGGGCCCCATTGAGTCTTCGCGCCAAGTTCGAAGGACGTCGACGTCTCGGCATCGAAAATCGGATCAAATCCCAGCGGCAGTCTTTCTGTGTTCGTGCCGCCCGACTTGAATCCCGTAGTAACAGACCCGTAGATAAGCGAATTGTCCGTCGGGAAAAAGCTGAGCTTTACGGTACCCGTCATCTGGTCATCGGAAAGCTGGTCATTGATGTCTCCTCTTGGCGTCAGTGACCCGAATTCCCACGAACCCCATCCCTCGAACCCGTACGGCAGGAAAATCGCCAGCGTATTCGGGTCAGTGAAGTCAGGTGGCACCTGCAGCGGCGGCGGCAGGGTGGCAAAACACCCTGGCGGCTGGTCCAGCTGGCACGCAATCAGGCCGAGAGCCGCGATATCAGGCGGTGTTGCACTCGAATCCAGTGTCTGCTCGAATACACTGCTGATTTTCTTGGTTTCGTCTGTGTATCGGGCACCCAGTGTCAGCGTGAACGAGTCCGTTATCGACCAGTCGACCTGACCGAACACAGCCCAACCGTCCTGGTCCTGGTTGACGAAATCAAGCCCGTAGACGCCCGGGGGGAAAGGGTCACCGGCAACCGGGTAGGGACTGGCGGGACCACCCGTCAGAGCGTTCACGGTATTTACCAGCGTTATGGCGCTGGTTATCTCCGGCCTCGTAAACACGGCGTAATCTCGCAACGTGCCAATACCCGACGCGTCGCCGGTAAATGTCTCGTTGTAAATTTCCTGGCCGAAGTAATAGGCGCCAACAACGTAGTTGCTGCCTTCACCGAATTCACCGCTGATACGCAGTTCCTGCGAGATCGACTCGACTTCGGCGAGATTGGTTCTCGAGATCAATGCGATCGGCGAGAAGTCGGCATCGATCTCGTCATACGTATCGAAGGTTCGCCAGGCGGTGAGGGATGTGAGAGTCGCGTTGTCACCAAGGTCTTTGTTGAACTCCACTGACAAACCAGTGTCCTCGTTCTGCGAACGCGGCGGGCTGTCGTACTCGACAAGGTAATCGTCAAATCCGACGCCCGTTATGACATTGGGTGGGAAAATCCCTGGCGGATAGGGGAAGTCCGTGAAGACGTTGCCTCCAAAACCCACGATGGCTGCGTCTGAGCCAAAGACAAGTCCGGTTGGGCTCGTCAGGCTGGACTGCGAAACGATGCTGTCTACGCGTGAAATCGCGACGCAACAAACTTCATCGATCTCGGCATAGTCCGCAATGATGCGCATGTTGAAATCATCGCCCGGCTCATTGACAGCAAGCTGCAAGCGCGCGCCCCATCTGTCGCGATCATTGTAATAGTCGCTGCCGAGCACGTTATCATCGACATAACCGTCGCGCTCCGACATAAATACGGTGCCGCGCATCGCGACGTTGTCACCCAGAGAGATGTTGGAGGCAGCGGAAAGCTTGACAAGACCCAGATCACCGGCCGTAACATCGATATATGCGTCGCGCTCCTGGCTCGGGCGGACTGTGCGTACGATGATCGCACCGGAGGCCGTATTCTTGCCGAACAGCGTACCTTGTGGTCCGCGTGCGACTTCGACGGTCTCGATATCGGCGAGGTCATTGACCAATGAACTTTGGCGCGAGCGATAGACTCCGTCGACGAACAGGCCGACCGAGGATTCGACGCCAAAGTTGTTGGAGGTCGATCCGACGCCGCGAATCGAGAAGTTCATCGTTGTCGAAGTCTGGCTCTGGCTAACGATGAGCCCGACCACATTCTGTTGCAGGTCGAACATGTCCTTGATGCCGGCGGCCTGTATCTCGGTCCCGGAGATCGCGCTGACGGCAACAGGAACATCCATGATGCTCTGTTCGCGTCGTTGTACGGTAACGACGATTTCTTCAAATATCGCCATGTCCTCGTCTTGCGCGTATACGGTCGAACTGAATGCCAGGCCTGCAGCCGCAACCGGAAGCAGTGCGCCAAGACGCAGAGTTGCTTGGATTTGCTTGCTCATCGTTCCCCCTCTAAGCACTGAACTGTGACAAATCGGATCTGCGGAAGGATATCACGAATTGCCCGAATCGCCTCTAAATCAAAGGCTTCGGAATGTACGTGCGCAGCGCCGCCCAGCGGGAGATTTCTGTTAAATTATCCGCCGGATCACGAGGCGAGAGACGGATTCATGTTCGGATTGATGATGAACACGCCGCTGTTGATTTCTGCAATTGCGGAACACGCGGCCCGGTACCACGGCGGCAGGGAAATCGTGTCGGTCACGGCCGATAATCCTCGTCACCGCTATACGTACGGTGACTGCATCGGTCGCGCGAAGAAGCTCGCAAACGCGCTAAACGGACTCGGCGCGAAGCGCGGCGACCGCGTTGCGACGCTCGCCTGGAACGACTACCGCCACCTCGAAGCCTATTACGGGATCAGTGGCGCTGGTCATGTATGCCATACGATCAATCCACGACTGTTTCCCGAACAGCTTGTATTCATCATCAATCACGCCGAGGACCGGTGGATATTCACAGACGTCATGTTTGTTCCTCTCCTCGAGGCCATTGCCGACAAGATCCCGAATGTCGAGGGATTTGTCGTGATGACCGACGAGGCGCACATGCCCGAGACGCAGCTCAGCAACGTTATGTGCTACGAGTCATTGATTGCGGATGAGTCCGACGAGTTCGACTGGCCAGAATTCGACGAACAGACCGCTTCTGCGCTCTGCTATACGTCCGGGACGACGGGCGACCCGAAAGGCGTCCTGTACGATCACCGGTCGACATTGCTCCACGCCTATGCCGCGGTCGCGCCGGATGTAATGTCGATGTCGAGCCGTGACGTGGTGCTTCCGGTGGTGCCGCTGTTTCACGTCAATTCATGGGGCTCTCCCTACGCAGCGTTCATGGCTGGCGCCAAGCTGGTCTTGCCGGGTCCGAAAATGGGTGACGGCGAGGTGCTTTGCGAGCTGCTCGATAGCGAGGATGTGACGCTGTCCCTGGGCGTACCTACGGTCTGGCTGGCGCTGCTGCAGTATTGCGAGAAAACAGGCAAACGTCTCGACAAGCTGCAGCGAACCCTTATTGGCGGAGCCGCCGTACCGCGTTCCATGATCCAGGAGTTTCGCGACAAGCACGACGTGGAGGTGCGCCAGGGATGGGGGATGACCGAAACCAGCCCACTCGGTGTCGCCAGCACGCTCAAGGCAGGACTCGAAAACCGCTCTCCTGACGAAAAACTCGACTTTGCCGCCAAGGCCGGTCGAGGCATTTTCGGTTGCGAATTGCGCATCGTCGACGAAGAGGGCAGTGCGCTGCCCTGGGATGGTGAAGCTTACGGTCCATTACAGGTACGTGGGCCATGGGTGTGCAGCGACTACTTCAAGCTCGATGGATCGGCCGGTACGCACACCGATGACGGGTGGTTCGACACCGGAGACGTCGCAACGATCGACCCGGAAGGCTACATGGCCATCACGGACCGGACCAAGGACGTTATCAAGTCAGGCGGCGAGTGGATCAGCTCCATTGAACTCGAGAACACGATCATGGCTCATCCGGCCGTTGCCGAGGCGGCCGTAATCGGCATCGCTCATCCCAAGTGGACGGAGCGGCCATTGCTGGTCGTCGTGAAGGCAGAGGGTCAGGATGTTACCGGCGATGAGTTGCTCGCGTTCTATGAAGGCAGGGTGGCGAAGTGGTGGATTCCAACCGATGTCGAATTCGTCGACGAGCTGCCGCACACGGCGACCGGCAAGGTCAAGAAGATTGAATTACGCAGACAATTCAAAGACTATCAACTTTCTGGGTAGCGGCCGTCGGCCGTTTTAGAACTTCGCTGGAGCAAACATGGGCGACGCCTTGCGTCTTTATGGCTTGAATGCGCTGATCACCAATGGTGCGAGCGGCATCGGTGAGGCTACCGCCCGCACGCTTGCCAAACACGGCGCCACGGTCCTTGCCATCGATACTGCGAACAGCGGTGTCGAGCAGCACTTCCGGTCGGTGAGGGGTATTGAAGGCCACGTGTCGAGCCTGACGGATGCGGCTCGCATGTCCGGCCTGGTCGAGGAGGCCGTCGACAAGCTGGGCGGCGTCGATATTCTCGTTAACGATTTTCCGCTGGCCCCCGACGCGCCGCTCGTCGACGGCGATGCTCGCCTCGACAAGCTGCTCGAGGCGCGCGCCGAGCTGGTCCGGTCGATCTGCCGCGCAGCTTTGCCGCATCTCAAGAAAAGCCCGGCGGGGCGCATCATCAACATTGGTTTCCTGCGCAGCCTGTTTGCGGCGGACGGCAGCGACGCTTATGCGCGATCCGAGCAGGACCTTGCCGATCTGACGCGAGATCTCGGGGCAGAAACCGGCGAGTTCGGCATCACCGCAACCTACATCCAGCCTGGCGCCATCATGACGCCTGTGAGCCGCGAGGTATTCAGGAAAAACAAGTCGTTGCGCGATTTCTGCATTGCCCAATCGGCCGCGCGCCGGCTGGGAGAGCCCGTCGACATCGCCAAAGTCGCTCTGTTCCTGGCCAGTGACGATTCTGCGTTCGTGAGCGGCACCGGCGTGCGTGTCGACGGTGGTCCGAACGGCTGAGGCGAGATGCATCCGGTTCTCGAAGACCTGATCACGCTGCTGCAGCTCGAGCGGATTGAAACCAATATCTTCCGCGGTGACAGCCGCGACATCGGTAGCGCCCAGGTTTTCGGCGGACAGGTGCTGGGCCAGGCTTTATCCGCGGCCCAGCACACGGTCGAGGACCGGGTCGCACATTCGCTGCATGCGTACTTCCTGCGCCGCGGCGACATGGAGGCGCCCATCATTTACGAAGTGGATCGTGCGCGGGATGGCGGCAGTTTTTCGACGCGCCGCGTTGTCGCGATCCAGCATGGTCGGCCGATCTTCAACCTGGCGGCATCGTTCCAGAGCCGCGAATCCGGGCTCGATCACCAGGCGACCGCACCGGACGTACCGGGTCCGGACGGCCTCAAGGATCTTGCGGAGATTGCCTGTGATCACGTCGACAAGCTGCCGGTCAAAATGCGCCGTTTCATGACGGACAAGCGGCCGTTCGATTTCCGGCCTGTAGAGTCCGTGTCCCTCGGTTCGACCGATCCGCGGCCGCCCGTAAAGCACGTCTGGATCCGGGCCGTCGATTCGCTACCCGAAGAACTCGCCCTGCATCAGAATCTGCTGGCGTATGTGTCCGACTTCGAGCTTCTCGGTACGAGCACGCTGCCTCACGGCCTGCCGTTTGCGGAGGGGAAAGTCATCATGGCGAGCCTCGATCACGCACTCTGGTTTCACCGGCCCTTCAGCATCGACGACTGGCTGCTGTACGCGATGGATAGCCCCAACGCGGCCGGCGCCCGAGGTTTTGCTCGCGGCCAGCTGTTCGATGCCGACGGAGTGCTGGTCGCCTCGACGGCCCAGGAAGGCCTGGTCCGCGTCATCGATACACCCAGGGAAACCCGGTCGGATCCGCGCTTGCAGGTCTAGCCGTCCTCAGCCGGTCCCAGGTCCGCGAGATAGCGGGCTGCGTTATCGACATAGTGTCGTGCTGACTCCCGATTTGCTGCGATCTCTTCGTCAGTCAGCTTGCGCGCGACCCTCGCCGGTGAGCCCATTATCAGTGAGCCATCCGCAAACGACTTGCCTGCAGTGATCAGCGAATTGGCGCCGACAAGGCAATTCCGGCCGATATGCGCGCCGTTGAGGATCGTGCTGCCCATGCCGATCAGCGAATTCTCCCCAATCGTGCAGCCATGCAACATGACCCTGTGGCCGACTGTGACGTCATTGCCGATGGTCATCGGGTAACCGGGGTCGGTATGCAACACGCAGCCATCCTGCACATTGCTTCCCTCACCGATCTCGATGAGTTCGTTATCGCCGCGTACGACTGTGTTGAACCAGACACTGGCACCGGGAAGCAGCCGCACATTGCCGATGACAGTGGCGTTCGGGGCGACAAAGTGCTGATCGCCGACGAGTTCCGGTGTGCGCCCGCCGAGCGTACAGATCACTGCGCCTTTCCTTGCGCGGCGACGGCCGCCGCAGCTTTGGCGATTTCCTCAGGGTCACCGAGGAACTCGCGCGACACGGGCCTCAGGTCATCATCGAGCTCATAAGCGAGCGGGACACCGGTCGGGATATTGAACCCGGTGATTTCCTCGTCCGACACCTCGTCGAGCATCTTGACGAGCGCCCGCAGGCTGTTGCCATGGGCCGCAACGAGCACGTCCTTGCCTGCCCGCAGCTCCGGCGCAATCAGTTGTTCCCAGCTTGGACGGACCCGCTCGAGCGTGAGTGCCAGCGATTCGGTGGCAGGCAGGTTGTCGATGCCGGCATAGCGCGCATCGTGGGACGGGTGCCGCTCGTCGTCGACATCGAGCTCCGGGGGCGGAATATCATAGCTGCGGCGCCAGATGTGGACCTGGTCATCCCCGTATTTGGCCGCCGTCTCGGCCTTGTTGAGGCCCTGCAGCGCGCCATAATGCCTCTCGTTGAGCCGCCAGTCCCTGACGACCGGTATCCACATCAGGTCCATCTCGTCGAGCATGATCCAGAGCGTTCGGATGGCCCTCTTGAGCACGGACGTAAAGGCAATGTCGAATTCGTAGCCGAGTTCCTTTAGCAGACGCCCTGCATCGACTGCTTCTTGTATTCCCTGTTCGGTGAGGTCGACGTCTTTCCAACCTGTAAACAGGTTCTTCAGATTCCATTCGCTCTGGCCGTGGCGACAGAGTACGAGCTTGCCCGCCATGATTTCTCCGTTGTGTGTGGTGTCAGTTCGCTATGAGATCGCGGAACTCCTGCGCCGCGACCGACAGGGTAGCAAAGTCGATCTCCGGACGTAGCTTCATTTCCTCGATCAGGTTCACGAATCGATCGACTCTGTCGCTGCGAGCTGCGAGCCATTTGTCGACGGCCTCCGGTATCGCATTTTTGCCCCTGCGACGCAGGATCTGTTCGGCGAGTTCGCGACGCATCTTGAAGAACTCGTCGCGCAGCTTGCCCCTTGCGATGGCCTGCCACCGATCCTCGTATTGCAGATCCTCGGCTGCGACATGGAGCCAGTAAATGCCCAGTTTCTCGTTGGTTGCCGAATACAGTCGGGCCAGATCGAGCGCGTCGGGTTTGTACGATGCGGCGAGATCGGACATGTCCAGAGCCGGCCGCGTCAGCAGCAGATGCGACATCCGGTGTGCAAGCTTCTCAGGCACGCTCCTCTCCATGTAGGTTTCGGCCGCCTTCTGGTGGCGGACGCTTGCCGAGGTCGACATGATCGAACCGGTACGCGTGTATACGGCGACCATGTTGTCCTTGAGACGATCGACTGTCGGCGCGATCGTCAATTCGTCGCCGAAGCGCTCGATGAGCCAGTAGCACGCATGTCGCAGCGAGCGGCTGATCTCGAAAAGCAAGGCAACCTGCACGGCTGCCGGCAATTCATTGTCGAGTTCCTCGATCATCTTCCAGAGCGGACCGGCCTGGCAGATCTGTCGAGCGACAGTGTAGGCGCGTGCAATTGTCACCACGTCGGCACGGGTGTCTACCTGGACGCGTTTGACGAACGACGGTCCCATACGATTGATGAGATCGTTCGCGATCAGGGTTGCGAGAATCTCGCGGCTCAGGCGATGGCCGGGTATGAACTCGGTGTAACGCCGGCGCAACACGGTCGGAAAATAGCGCAGCGGGTCGACGACCAGGAAGTCTTCCAGGGTTTGCCCCGACGCAATGAGACCGTCGTACAGGTCGATCTTGGCGTAGCTGAGCACGACCGCGAGTTCGGGGCGCGTGAGCCCCTGCTTGCGCAATCGCCGATCCTCGATCTCCGCCTCGTCGGGCAGGAACTCGAGTTCCCGGTCAAGAAGCCCCGTTTTCTCCAGGTTCGTGATCAGGCGAGCCATCTCGTCGATCCGTTCGACCGACCTTACCTCACTCATACTGATGGCCTGGGTTTGCAAGTAATTGTTGCGCAATACGAGATCGGCGACTTCGTCAGTCATTGACGCGAGCAGGCGGTTACGCTTGTCGCGCGACATCTTCGTGTGCTTGGCAACATCGCTGAGCAGGATCTTGATGTTGACTTCGCGGTCGGAACTATCAACGCCGCCCGAATTGTCGATGAAGTCTGTGTTGATCTTGCCACCGTTCTGACAGAACTCGATGCGTGCACGCTGCGTCAGTCCGAGGTTACCGCCTTCACCGACAACCTTGCAGCGAAGGTCGTCCGCATTGACGCGCACACTGTCGTTCGTGTGGTCGCCGACGTCGCTATGCCCCTCGCTGCTGGCCTTGACGTAGGTGCCGATGCCGCCATTCCAGAGCAGATCGACCTTCATGCGCAAGATGGCGCGAACAAGCTGGTCGGGCTGCATCGTGATTTCGCTCGCGCCGAGCAGGCGCCGAGCTTCGGCGCTCAGCCGAATAGTCTTCGCCTGCCGCGAGTAGACGCCTCCACCCTTGGAAATGATCGACGCGTCATAATCGTTCCAGCCCGACCGTGGTTTGCGGAACAGGCGCTGGCGCTCGCGAAAACTCGACGCGAGCTCCGGGTCCGGGTCGAGGAAGATGTGCAGATGATTGAATGCCGCGACCAGGCGAATCTTGCGCGACAGCAACATACCGTTACCGAACACATCGCCACTCATGTCACCGATGCCGGCAACCGAGAACGATTCCTTCTGGATGTTGACACCAAGCTCCCGGAAGTGGCGTTTGACGGCTTCCCAGCCGCCACGGGCCGTGATACCCATTTTCTTGTGGTCGTAGCCGGCGGACCCGCCGGATGCGAATGCGTCGTCGAGCCAGAAGCCGTAACTCGCTGACAATTCGTTAGCGATATCGGAGAATGCTGCCGTCCCCTTGTCCGCTGCTACGACGAGGTATGGGTCATCGCCGTCGCGGCGCACCACATTGGCGGGTGTTACGACGACGTTGTCGACGACGTTGTCGGTGATGTCGAGCAAACCACTGACAAAAGTCTTGTAGCAACGGATACCGTTCTCGAGAATCGCATCGCGGTCGCCTTTTGGCGGCCGCTTCGGGAAAAAGCCGCCCTTGGCGCCTGTTGGCACAATGACCGTGTTCTTGACGACCTGGGCCTTCATCAGACCCAGAATCTCGGTACGGAAATCCTCGCGACGGTCCGACCAGCGCAAGCCGCCTCGGGCGATTTCGCCGCCGCGCAGGTGTACACCTTCCACTTCGGGTGAATAGACGAAAATTTCGTACCGGGGTCGCGGCAACGGCATTTCGCGAATAACGGCGGGATCGAGCTTTATCGAAATGTATGACTTACGCCTGCCATCGGCTTCGGACTGGAAGTAATTCGTTCGCAGTGTTGCCGAAATAGCGCCGGAGAACGCCGACAATATACGGTCCTCGTCAACGTTTTGGGCCTTTGCGACCGCGCGGTTTACGGACGGTATGAGGTTAGCGAGCCCGGTCTTGCGTTTGCCGTTCGGAATCGAAGGATCGAACTGCATTTCGAACTGTTCGACGAGGAGGTTGGCGAGCGCCGGGTGTGCGCCCAGCACGTCTTCCATGTAGGACTGGCTGAACGGCATGCCGAGCTGCAGCAGGTATTTCATGTAGCAGCGCATCAGCGTCGTCTGCCTCGAATCGAGCTTCGCGCCGAGTATCAGCCGGTTCAGTCCGTCGGTTTCTACTTCTCCGGAAAGCGCCTGGAGGAAACACTGTTCGAATCGCGGCGCCACGACGTTGCGGTCGAGCTGGCCACCGCCTTTGTGACGCAAATGGAAATCCTGGATCCAGAACAATTGCTCCGAACCCAACGTCAACTCGTAGGGATGCTCCGTGTAGACGTCGACACCCATGTCTTCGAGCACGGGCATGGCGTCCGATAGTGCGAGTGGCTCATCGAAGCTGTAGAGCATGAAGTGCATATGGCCCGGTTCGCACCCTTCCGGTTCGTAGAGTTCGACAGTTCGTTGCTGGCCTTCGGCGAGCATCTTTTCGATGCAGCCGACGTCGGAGCATGCTTCGCGCGGCGAAACATCGTTCTGGTAACCGGGCGGGAAGGCATCACGATACTTGCGGTGCAGTCGCGCTCCTTCATCGGCACCAAGTTCCTTATTCAGTTCATCGCGCAGCCTGTCCGACCAGGTGACGACCACGTCTGCAATCATGTCTTCGATCGCGTTGATGCTGATACGCGGCCGGTCGCCCGACGGCGTGTGCACGATCAAGCGCACGCGGGCCAGTGCTGAGTCCGAAATCTGGACACTCGAATCGACTGATGTGCCACCAAACGCATCCTTGAGAATTTTCTCTACTTCCCGTCGCACACGGGTCGTGTATTTTTCCTTGGGTACGAATACGAGGCAGGAGAAAAATCGCCGAAATGTGTCCCGTCTCAGGAAGAACCTGACCCGTTGCCGATCCTGTAAATTGAGAATGCCGATCGTCGTTCGGGCGAGATCCTGCACCGATGCATGAAACAGCTCGTCTCGAGGATACGTATTGATGATATGCAGCAGCGCTTTGCCGCGGTGGCCGACAGGTTCCAGGTGGGCACGTTCGAATACCTTTCTGATTTTGTGGCGCAGCAACGGAATATTGCTCGGCATTTCGCTGTACGCCGGAGATGCAAATAGACCGATGAATCGGTGCTCGCCGCAGGCCTTGCCCGTTTCATCGTAGATTTTGACGCCGACATAATCGAGATACGCATTCCTGTGTACCGTCGATCGCGAATTGGCCTTGGTCAGGATCAGCCAGTCGCGACTGCGCCGTAGCCGGCGCATCTCGGTCGTCAATTCGATCGTATGACCTTTGCGGCCACGGCCCGACAACAGGCCCAGCGCACTGCCCTCGACAGGTGTCAGGAACACCTTGCCATTACGATCCTTGAGCCGGTATTCGCGGTAGCCGAGGAACGTGAAGTGATCATCGACGAGCCATCGCAGGAAAGCCTGACTTTCTTCGCGCAGCGTTGCATCGGCCCGGCGTGGGCCAAAATTCAGCTGCTCGATCCTTTCTTCCATTCTTGACCGCATCTTGTGCCAGTCACGAACAGCCAGGCGCACGTCCGACAGCACGGTTCGAATCTCGGCTTCGAGTGCTTTCAGTCGCTTCGGGTCAGTTTCCCTGCCAATGGCAAGCCGGATAAAGGATTCGGGCTGTCCGCCCGCATCGCCCGGTTTGCAGACCGACTGCAACTGCCCTTTTTCGTCCCGTTGAACGCGAATGATCGGGTGTACCGTGATGTGGACTCCGAGCTCGAAACGGTTGATCGCCGCGGAAACCGAATTGACGAGAAAAGGCATGTCATCGTTAATCATCTCGACGAACGTGTAGGCAGACACGTAGCCGTGCTCGTCTTCAGTCGGGTTGTAGATTCTGAGCTTGGCCTGACCTTTTCGGCGAACTGCGGCAAAGTCCAGGTGGCTGAGCGCAATACGGGCCATTACCTCGGTTGAGCGACCCTCCAGGTCCTCGACCGGAACATCGGCAACATACTGGGTCAGGAACTCGCGGACCTGGGCGCGGCTGGAAAGGAGATCCGATGCTACACGAGCAGCGAGGATGTCCTGGACGATGCCGGCCTTGCGGTCGCTGCCGCGACGCATTTCTTTTCGTGCCACTCGCTAATCTCCAGGCTTTCTAGTTGCCCAACTGCCGGGCCTTTTCGAGCAATTGCTCGAGAATAGCGTTGAACTTGTTGTAATCCTCAACGCTGATGTCTTCGACGAGTTCCTGTTCGAACGCGAGCGCCAAAGGCGCAATTTCGTTGTGGACATTCCATCCTTCCTCCGACAGGTTCAGGATCGAGCGGCGCCTGTCGGCATCGGCGAACTGCCGGTCAATGCGGCCATTCTTTATCAGCTTCGTTACGGCCCGGCTGACGGCTACCTTGTCCATGAGTGTCCGCTCGGCGACTTCGACCGCCGATAGCCCGGGATAGCGCCCCAGGATCGCAATGACGCGCCACTCGGGGATGGATACTCCAAAACGTTTTTCATACACGCGCGCGATATTGGTGCTGACGGTGTGTGAGGTAATCGACAACCGGTAAGGCAGGAAATCTTCGAGGATCAGTTCGTCTTTCATAATGGTTATTTGTTGCGATTGAAACCGCTCAGGCCCGCAGTTTACGCCAGGTGAGGTGCAGCCAGGTAGTCGGTTGACTGCATTTCGGTGAGTCGGCTGACGGTTCTGTCGAATTCGAACTGAAGCTTGCCGCCGCTGTACAGCGAAGCTGCCGGTGCTGCCGCTGACAGGATCAGTTTGACCCGGCGATCGTAGAACTCGTCGACTAGGGCGATAAATCGGCGCGCCTGGTCCTCGAGGTCATGGTCGAGAGCGGGTACGCCCGAGACGATGACGGTCGGATACCAGCGTGCGATCTCGATATAGTCGTTGTGGCTCCGCGGCCCGTCGCACAGGTCTTCAAATTCGAACCACGCTATTCCTTTCGCGCACAGCCTTACCCGCACGTCACGACCGTTTACATCGAGCGTTGTATCGCGAACGATCTGGCTGGATGCGGAGTCGTCGAACACGTGTTGCAGGCGTTCTCGCGCATTCTCATCATCGGGCGAGATGTAAGTGCCCGCTTGCTGCAGGAGACGCAGGCGGTAGTCGGTCGCACCATCGATTTCCACGACCGCGGTGTGTTCGATGAGACTCTGGATGGCTGGCAGAAACCGCTGCCGCTGTAATCCGTCTTTATAAAGGTCATCAGGATGCGCATTGGAAGTCGCAACGAGAGTGACGCCGCGACGGAACAGGCCGTCCAGCAAGCGGCCCAGGATCATCGCGTCGCCGATGTCGCTGACAAAGAATTCATCAAAGCACAGTACACGCGTTTCCCGGGCGATATCCGCGGCAACCTTGTCGAGCGGATCCTCCGTGTCGCCGAGCAGATTCAGACGCTCGTGAACTTCTCGCATGATCCGGTGAAAGTGGATCCGCTTCTTGTGTTCGATATCCAGCGCTTCGAAAAAAATGTCCATCAGGAACGTTTTGCCGCGTCCAACGCCGCCCCAGATATAGAGACCTTTCACCGCGGAATCTTTTGTCGTCGCGCTCCTCTGAAACAACCGCGCAAAGCCGCGTTTGGGCCGGCGTGAGTGGAGCTGCCGCCGCAACCCTTCGAGGTGGTCGACGATCTCGAGCTGCGCCGGGTCCTGCTCGTGGCCGTGGGACCGCAGGCTTGCCTCGTAAGCCTCGCGAATGGTCAAGATACCGGTTATCCTCATTGCGGCACCGGACGTGCCGACCGCAATTCTATCTCCGAGTCAGCCTGATATGACAGAACCACTAGAACGCGAATCCATGGAATTCGACGTCGTCATCGTCGGTGGCGGCCCGGCAGGCCTTGCAGCGGCATGTCGGCTCATGCAACTCGACGCCAATCTTTCTGTTGTCGTCGTCGAAAAGGGCTCGGAGATTGGCGCCCACATACTCTCTGGCAATGTCTTCGAGCCGACCGGACTCAACGAGCTGTTCCCGAACTGGCAGGAACTCGGCGCGCCCGTGAAAACTGCAGTCAGCGGTGACGACGTCTATTTCCTGACGAGTGCCGAAAAAGGGATCCGCACGCCCGGGCTTTTCGTGCCCAGGCCAATGCACAACAAGGGTAACTACATCATCAGTCTTGGGCGCCTGTGCCAATGGCTCGGCGAGCAGGCTGAAGGGCTCGGTGTGAATGTCTTTCCTGGTTTTGCGGCGTCCGAGATCTTGTACGATGCGGACGGTCGAGTGACCGGGGTCGCGACGAGCGATCTGGGCGTCGGCAAGGACGGGCAGAGAAAAGACTCCTACCAGCCTGGTTATGAACTGCTCGGCAAGTACACGGTCTTTGCCGAGGGCGTGCGCGGCAACCTCGGAGAACAACTGATCGAACGCTTCGACCTGCGCGCGGATGCGGATCCGCAGCATTATGGAATCGGCATCAAGGAGGCGTGGGAGATCGATCCCGAAAAGCACCGGGAAGGTCTCGTCGTTCATACGGCCGGCTGGCCTCTTGACAGTCACACCGAGGGTGGTGGTTTCCTGTATCACGCGGAGAATAACCAGGTCTACCTGGGGCTGATCGTCGCCCTCGATTACAGCAATCCGTACCTGTCGCCGTTCGAGGAGTTCCAACGCTGGAAACTGCATCCGAAAATCCGCCAATACCTCGAAGGCGGCAACCGCATCGGTTACGGCGCGCGCGCCGTGAATAAAGGCGGCCTGCAATCGCTCCCGAAGCTCACGTTTCCGGGCGGCATGCTCGTCGGCTGTTGTGCGGGCTTTTTGAACGGCGTCAAGATCAAGGGCGCCCATACGGCCATCAAGACCGGCATGCTCGCCGCCGAGGCAATTCACGATGCGCTCGCCTCGGGAGATGAAGGTCAGTCGGAACTGGCAGGTTTTGAGGACAGCGTCAAAGCATCATGGGTCTACAAGGAATTACACAGCGCTCGCAATTTCGGCCCGGCGCTCGTCAAGTTCGGAACGTTCTGGGGTGCGGCATTCACATTCATCGACCAGAACATTTTCTTCGGTCGCTTGCCTTTCACCTGGCGCAATCCTCGCCATGATCACGAGACGCTCGACAAAGCGTCGGAGTCGAAGCAGATCGATTATCCCAAGCCCGATGGCGTGATTACTTTTGACCGCTTGTCATCAGTCTTCCTGTCGAGCACAAACCACGAGGAAGACCAGCCATCGCATCTCAAGCTGAAGGACGAGTCGGTCCCAATCGCGAAAAACCTGCCGGAATACGACGAGCCCGCGCAACGCTACTGCCCGGCGGGCGTCTACGAAGTGGTCGAAGAGGCCGGCGAAAAGGTGTTCAAGATCAGCGCATCCAACTGCGTGCACTGCAAAACCTGCGATATCAAGGATCCCGCCCGTAACATCGTGTGGACGGTACCCGAGGGCGGCGGCGGACCCAACTATTCAGGGATGTAGGTGCGCGACTGCGATAGCCGCTTACCTTCATGGCTCGCTGCGCTGCGCTTTACTTCCGGTAAGCGGCTTCTCCGTCGCGCGCCTACTTCGGCTGCATTCGGATGGCGCCATCCACGCGGATGGTTTCGCCGTTCACCATCGACGTGCCGTAGATGAATTCGACGGTGTCGGCATATTCCTCCGGGCGGCCGAGGCGGGGTGGGAACGGTACCTGCTTGCCGAGTGACTCCTGCACCTCTTCGGGCATGCCGGCCACCATCGGCGTCAGGAACACGCCGGGCGCAATCGTATTGACGCGGATACCAAACTGGGCGAACTCGCGCGCAAGCGGCAACATCATGCCGACGACGCCGCCTTTGGAAGCGGAATAGGCTGCCTGGCCGATCTGACCCTCGAAAGCGGCGATCGACGCCGTGCTGACGATGACGCCCCGTTCTCCTTCATCGTCGGGTTCATTCTGGGCCATGAAAGCGGCGGCTTCCTTGGTGACGTTGTAGCTGCCCACGAGATTGACCTGGATGACCTTGTTGAATTTCTCCGTTGGCCAGGGACCCTCGCGCCCCAGCGTGCGGCCCGCTGTCGCGATACCGGCGCAATTTACGGCTAACGTGATCCCACCCATGATTTCGTTCGCACTGCTGATAGCTGCCTTGACCGAGTCCTCGTCGGCGACGTCGGTGCTGATATAGGCCGCACGATCGCCGAGCCTGGCGGCGCTGTCCTGGCCGAGTTCATCATTGATGTCGAGCAGGACGACATGGCCGCCGGCGCTGATGACGCGCTCCGCTGTTGCATACCCGAGACCTGATGCGCCGCCCGTAATGACGGCTTTTGCTGTAGCAAGATCCATGAAATTCGCTCCTAAATGAGTTCCACACCGACCGCGACGGCCTCTCCGCCGCCGATGCAAAGTGATGCCACTCCGCGCTTCATCCCCCGGGCCCTGAGCGCGTAAAGCAGCGTCGTCGTGATCCGGGCGCCCGACGCGCCAATCGGATGACCGAGTGCGCACGCACCCCCGTTGACGTTGACGTGATCGTGAGCGAGGCCGACATCGCGCATGGCGGCCATCGTTACCACGGCGAAGGCTTCGTTCACCTCGTAAAGATCGACGCTGTCGGGGCTCCAGCCGAGCTTCCCATGCAGATTCTTGATGGCGGAAACCGGTGAGGTCGTGAACCAGGCCGGTTCTTGCGCAAAGCTGGAGTGGCCAACAAGCGTCGCGATCGGTTCCAGCCCGCGCTTCTCGGCCTCGGCGGCCGTCATCAGGATCAGTGCCGATGCACCGTCCGAGATCGACGACGACGATGCCGCGGTTACGGTGCCGTCTTTCGCGAAGGCGGGACGCAGCGTCGGGATCTTGTCGATACTGACAGTGCCCGGGGTCTCGTCCGTTTCGACCGTGACATCGCCCTTCCTCGTAGTCATCGTCACGGCCGATATCTCGGCGTCGAAAGTACCGTTTGCCACTGCTGCCTGGGCCCGCGTCACCGACTCGATCGCGAACGCATCCTGCTCTTCACGGCTGAATCCGTACTTCTTCGCCGTCTCCTCGGCATAGTGGCCCATCATTTGGCCCTGCCAGGGATCCTGCAGGCCGTCGTAGAACATGTGGTCGAGCACCTCCTGGTGGCCCATGCGATAGCCCGCGCGAGACTTGGGAAGCAGGTACGGTGCGTTGGTCATCGACTCGAGTCCCCCGGCAACGACCACGGCGGCACTGCCGGCCTTGATCTGGTCGTGAGCCAGCATGATCGTTTTCATGCCCGAGCCGCACATCTTGTTAATCGTGGTGCAAGCGGCACCTACCGGAATGCCGGCATTGATCGCGGCCTGCCGGGCCGGCGCCTGGCCGAGGCCTGCCGGAAGGACACAGCCCATCAGTACCTGGTCGATATCGGCAGCATCAATTCCGCAGTCTGCGATGGCGCCGGCAATGGCCGCCGCGCCGAGATCCGGTGCCGCAGCCGGGGACAAGACGCCCTGGAAGGCTCCGATGGGCGTGCGCTTGGCCGCGACGATGACGACCGGTGCTGAACTCATTTTTTAATCCTCATTAGAATTCGCGGGCGATACTTTACACAGATCGGGCTCGCCTAGCACGGCCAGTATGTGCTGACGCGCTTTCTCCGCGAGCACCTTGTGATTTTCGAACGCTGCATCAGACGTCGGGATCGGGGGCAGAATTTCAATGCGTGGCCGTACGGGCCACGGCCACAACCGGCCTTCGGGCAGCATTTCACGGGTGCCGAAAATTGCCACCGGTACGATCGGCATATCCCCCTTGACCGCTGCGACAAACGCACCCGGTCGAAAGCGGCCGAGGCCGGGCTCGCCCCGAAACGTTCCCTCCGGGAAAAACGCCAGCGACTGGCCGCCCAGCGCCGCCTTGACGATCTGACGCGCATCGCGACTGCTGGCACTCTGTTCGTGCCGTTCGACAAATCTCGAACCGGACCGGCGCAGCAGGAAATGGGCGACCGGTACATTACGCATTTCTCCCTTGATCACAAACGAGAAACGATAGGGCAGGTATCCTCTGAGCAAGACTCCGTCAACGTAGCTGGCGTGATTGGCAACCACGACAGCATTGCCTTCGGGCAGATTCTCCAGGCCGGCTACCCGTGCCGGGACGCCGCCCAGCACGAAAACGGCCCGCGCCGCGCCGGCGCTCAGGCGATGGCGTAACGTCGCAAACGGGACAATAATTGTTACGAGAAGCCCATATATGCAGCACAGGCCGAATACGAGCCACCCGTAGAACCCGTACAAAGTCCGCAAAAGGTATGTGACCCAGGTCACTTTATGTCAATGCCTTCTGGAATATGTGACAGCGATCACGTCGATTGCGAGGCGTCGTCCCCATACTCAAACCCTTGAAAAATCCGTCGCTTGGCGTCGCCGGCAGGCAACAAAACCGGCGTATGCTACCGCAAAGGATTGCGCGACTGAACAGATGGAATCTATGGCCAGCAAAGACCAGAACACACAGGAATCAGCAACCGTCGCTCGCTCCGAGGAACTCGTGGATCGCTTTCTCGATGCGATCTGGATGGAGCGCGGCCTGTCGCAGAACACGCTCGGCGCGTACCGGGCGGACCTGATGACGCTGGGCCGCGGCCTCGCTGAAAACGACAAAACTATCGAACAGGCGGACAAGGCTGATCTCCTGGCTTTCATTGCTCATCGCGTTGAAGGCGGTGCCAAGCCACGATCGACGGCGCGACAGCTGTCGAGTTTTCGCCGCTTCTTCCGCTACATCATGCGCGAGGGTCTGCGTGACAACGACCCGACTGCCGACATCGAGATGCCGCGTATCGGGCGCTCGCTGCCAAAAACCCTCAGCGAGGATGAAGTCGATGCGCTGCTCAGCGCTCCGAACACGGACGAACCGCTCGGCCACCGCGATCGGGCCATGCTGGAGCTATTGTACGCAACTGGATTGCGAGTCTCTGAGCTGATTAACCTCAAGCAGTCGCAGATTAACTTCAACCAGGGCGTTTTGCGTATCGTCGGTAAAGGCGATCGCGAGAGGCTTATCCCTCTCGGCGAGGAATCGCAGCGCTGGCTCAGGGACTTCATCGATGGTCCGCGCATGGAGATCTTGCTGGAGCGGCAAACGGATTACCTGTTCCCGACGCGGCGCGGCGACCGTATGACCCGCCAGGCCTTCTGGCACATCATCAAGCGCTATGCCGAAAAAGCCGGCGTCCGCAAGAAGCTGTCACCACATAGCCTGCGGCATGCGTTCGCGACACACCTCCTCAATCGGGGTGCCGATCTGCGAGTCGTTCAACTCCTGCTTGGCCATAGCGATCTCAGCACGACGCAGATCTATACGCACGTTGCGCGCGAGCGGCTCAAGGACCTGCACGGCGACCACCATCCGCGGGGCTGACATAGCCCGGCCTTTTGTTACACTCTGCGCGCCGGGGAACCGGCGGGCACCGTAATGGTCCGAGTTAGCGAGGCGCGAATCGCCGTACAGAGTATCTGCAATGAGCCGTATGACCCTGAAAACCTTAGGCAAGACATTTGCGATCGTTATGACCTTCGCGGTTTCCTCGAGCGCGTATGCGCAGAGCACAGATGCGGAACTCGAGGCAGTCCGCGCCAAGGTTGTGGAAATGTTCGACCTGATCGAGGCCGAAGACGTTACTCCGAGCCCGATCGACGGGTGGTACACGATCCATAAAGGCTCGATCGTCGCTTACATTTCGGCTGACGGCCGCTACCTGCTGCAGGGCGATCTCGTCGACCTGCAGCTGCAGGTCAACTTGAGCGAAACTGTCCGCACCGAGTCACGTCGCGAGCTTATCTCGAGCGTCCCCGATGACCAGGCGATCGTGTTTTCGCCTTCTGAGGTCAAGTACTCGGTTTCCGTTTTTACCGATATCGATTGCACCTACTGCCGGCGACTGCATAGCCAGATCGAGCAGTACATGGAGCTCGGCATCGAGGTGCGTTACCTTATGTATCCGCGCAATGGCCCAGCCTCCCAGGCCTGGGGCAAGGCCGAAGACGTCTGGTGTTCGGCGGATCGCCGCAATGCATTGACGCAGGCAAAGCTCGATCGCGATTTTCCGACGGCCAAGTGCGACGCTTCGATCGTTCAGGACCACTATGTTATGGGTCGCGATGTTGGCCTCAGCGGAACGCCCGCGATCGTCCTCGAGGACGGCACGCTGATCGGCGGCTATCTCGCGCCGGATCAACTGCTCGCGACGCTCGAACAATCTGCCGCAAGGTAATCGATTCGGGCGGATTACGTTTTGGCCCGACGCAGCTCGTGCACGTGCACGCCGTTGTTCCGGCCGCGATCCTCGAAATACTTTCTTAACGCGTAGCGTCCACTGTGGAAAGCGATCTCGTCCCACGGGATCTCGTCTTCCTCGAACAGCCGGACATCGAGGCTTTCCTCGCCCGGACTGAAATCGCTGACCAGCTTCGCCGTGTAGAAAAGGTGTATTTGCCCGGCATCGATGACGTCGACGACGGCAAACAAATGGCCGATCTCCACCTCGGCGCAGGCCTCTTCCACCGTTTCGCGCCCGGCTCCGGCCACACTGGATTCGCCGAGTTCCAGGAAGCCGGCCGGCACGGTCCAGCAGCCATAGCGCGGCTCGATCGCCCGCTTGCACAACAGGATTTTGCCGTCGCGCTCCGGCACACAGCCCACGACCGGAATTGGATTCTGGTAGTGGATCAGGCCACAGGTATCGCACACCCAGCGTTCGTGAGTGTCGCCGTCCGGCGTCCGGCGTGATACGGACTGGCCGCAGTTTGAGCAGTATTTAATCTGGAGAATCATAATCAGGAGCTGGTGCCGGAGGAGGGAATCGAACCCTCACTTCCTTTCGGAAACCGGATTTTGAATCCGGCGCGTCTACCAGTTCCGCCACCCCGGCACGCGGGCAAGTATATGCGCGGCAAGACTTCCCTGCCAGAGCCCAAAATATTTCCTCGTTGTGCGACGCTTTTCCGGCAGTAGGCATCTAATATTGCGAGTCATGAGCAAGTTTGCCGAAATCCAGGTAGACCCGGCGATAGTCCGGCGGGCTGCGCGCGGTGACGCGCGCGCTTACGAGATCATCTATCGCGCGTTTGCGGCTCCGGTCTACTCACTGTGCCTGCGATTTACAAAAGTGCCGGCGCAGGCTGAAGACCTGGTGCAGGAAACGTTTATAGAGATCATGCGCTCGATCGCGAAGTTTCGCGGCGAAGCGGCGCTCGGAAGCTGGATACGACGAATTGCGGTATCGAAAGCGCTGATGCACCTGCGATCGGCCTGGACCGCAAAAGGCCAGGCGCTGGCGGATGACTGGCACGAGGTTACGCCGGGTGACGTTTCGAGTCATGGCGTGCCGAGCCAGCCCGACGAAGCCCTGGATCTCGACATGGCGCTGGCAAACCTGCCCTCGACGAGTCGGGCGGTCGTCTGGCTGCATGACGTGGAAGGGTTTACGCACAAGGAAATCGCTGCGTTGATGGGCAGGACCGAGAGTTTCTCGAAGTCGCAGCTTTCCCGGGCTTACCAACGCCTCAGACCGATGCTTTCGGTCCCCGAAGAGGATGTGCAAGGTGAAGGTGCAGCACTGAGAGGTTGCTGAGAATGTCGAAAGACAAGAAGGACAAAGAGATGATTTGTGGATTGACCGCGGATGAACGCGACCTGTTGCAGCAGGAGCTCAGAGAGCTACCGGAGGTGATGCCTCCTCGCGCTGTCTGGCAGCGCATTCGCGAGCAGGCCGAAGCTGAAGGCCTGATCAAGCAGAGCGTGATGCGCCGGCCGATGACCTGGAACGGCGGTTTCGGCCTCGCAGCCGCGATCGCCCTGGTTGCGGTGCTGGTGCCGGCCCTGGTGAACGAGACCAATACGGGCGTCACGGAGCCGCCGATCGCGGCCCGGGACGACAGTTCGAGCCAGGTCAATGTGCTGCAGGCGCTGATGGTCGAGTCACGCCAACTCGAAGACGATCTTCGTGCGATGCCCGAGGCGCCGCGCGTAATGCAGGCCGGCACCGTCGCTACGATCAGCGAGATCGAAGACCGGATCACCGCCATCGATTACCAGCTTAATGATCCGTCGCTGCAGATGACGGATGAGGAAGAAGAGATATTCTGGCGCGAGCGCGTCAGGTTGATGAAGTTGCTCGTCGGTTTGCGCTATGCGCAGGCGCAGCGGACGGGCTATTGATCGAGGAGATACACGCATGAAAGTTTTAAAAGTTCTGATCCCGGTAGCGGCCATGCTGCTGTTCGCGGGGCAGGCCGCTGCGCAAAGCCAGGAAGAGCTCGAGCGCAAAGAGGCGGCTGCTGCCGAAGCAGCAAAGGCTCGCGTCGAAGCACGTGAGGCCGAAGTTGCGAGGGAGCTCGAGGAGCAGGAGCGCCGCATGGCAGAGGCGGCGCGCCGGATTGCCGAACTGACCCAGGAACGCCTGCCCCAGTTCGAGGAGTACGTCCGCAGTTTCGAATTCATCGCAGACGGCAAACCTCGTCTGGGCGTCACGATAGGCAAGGCCGAACAGGACGGTCCGGTCGAGGGTGTCAGCGTTGCTGCCGTAACGCCGGGCAGTGCCGCAGATGATGCAGGCCTGCGTGCCGGTGACATCATCACGGCTATCAATGGCGAGTCTCTTGGCGCCGAAAGTTCCGGCGAGGCAAATCGCCAGGTCCTCGACTTCATGGAAGGTGTCCAGCAGGGCGACATCCTCGAGGTCGAATACCTGCGTGACGGGAAAGTCGGCACGGTCGAGGTCGAGCCACGTCCGGTCGATGTGCGTGCGTATGCATTCGGCGCACCCCGCGACTTCAGCATGCCGGCCGTACCCGAGATACACGTCGCGCCAGGAGCGCCCGAAAAATTTAAAGAGACTTTTGTGTTTGCCTGGCCGGGAAACGTCTGGGCCGATATGGAACTCGTTGAGTTGAGCGATGGGCTTGGCAAATACTTTGGAACCGACAGCGGTGTCCTCGTCGTCAGCGCGCCCTCATCGGATGCGCTGCAACTCGAAGATGGCGATGTCATCCTGGGCATTGACGGGCGCGAGCCGACATCGGTACGCCACGCGCTACGGATATTGGGCTCCTACCAGGCCGGTGAGAGTATCGAGCTCGAAATCATGCGCGAAAAGAGAAAGCGCACGCTCGCGATAGAAATCCCTGATGATCGCAGCAGCATGCGGTGGGCACCGGAGCCCGCGCCGGTCCCGGTCCCGGCCTCGGCCCCTCGCCCGGTGCCTCGCCCGGCGCCCGTCCCACGCAGCGAGAAGACCTGAAGGCAGTTCAGCGTTTCCTTCCTGGTTGCACGGGGTCAGAGCCGCAGGGCTCTGACCCCGTTCTTTTTGCGATAATCGCCGCCGTTATGTTGTTGTCCGACTTTGACTACCTGCTTCCCGACGAACTGATTGCGCGCTACCCGATGGTGGAGCGGCGCGCCAGCCGACTGCTCGAGGTCGGGGATTCACTGCTGGACCGCCGGTTCGCGGAGCTACCGCTTATGCTGCAACCGGGCGACCTGCTCGTATTCAACGATACGCGGGTTATCCATGCGCGATTGCGCGGGCGCAAGGAGACCGGTGGACAATGCGAAGTGCTGATCGAACGGGTGACCGGTGACAATTCGGCCATCGCCCAGGTTCGCGCAAGCAAGTCGCCGAAGCCCGGCACGAAACTGGTCCTTGCGGAGGACGTCGCGGCAACCGTGCAGGGGCGCGCGGGCGAGTTTTTCGAACTCTCGTTTCCACTGCCCCTCATGCCTTTCCTCGAGAAGCATGGCGAGGTGCCATTGCCGCCTTATCTGGAACGCGATGCCGAATCGGCCGATGACGAGCGCTACCAGACCGTGTACGCCCGCGACCCGGGTGCGGTCGCGGCGCCGACTGCCGGACTGCATTTCGACGAGGCGATGCTCGAGGAGACAGCTGCGGCAGGCGTCCGACACGCTTTCGTGACACTGCATGTCGGCGCCGGAACGTTTCAGGCCTTGCGCGACGCAGATGTCGAGGCCAACCGTCTGCACAGCGAACGACTGATTGTGGACGAAAATTGCTGCGAACTTGTTCGCGATACTCGCGCTGCTGGCAGGCGTGTCATTGCAGTAGGAACGACGTCTGTGCGCGCACTCGAGACAGCATCACGGGGCGGAACGATCGAACCGTATACGGGAGAAACCGATCTGTTTATCCTGCCCGGCTACAGGTTTCGTACGATCGACGCCATGATTACGAATTTTCATTTGCCGCAATCGTCACTGCTGATGCTGGTTGCGGCTTTTGCCGGCAAACAACGCGTTCTCCGCGCGTATCGTCATGCCGTTGAAGAACGGTACCGTTTTTTCAGCTACGGCGACTCGATGTTCCTGACTCCCGAGTCGAGCGCATGAAGCTCGAGATCAGCCATACGAGCGGCGCAGCGCGCACCGGGCAGCTGACCTTCGGTCGCGGTGTCGTCGAGACTCCGGCCTTCATGCCGGTTGGCACCTACGGGACCGTCAAGAGCGTGACGCCAGAGGAAATTTCAGAATCGGGTGCCGACATGATCCTCGGCAACACGTTTCACCTGATGCTGCGGCCGGGCACGGAGATCATTCGCAAGCACGGTGGCCTGCATGAATTCATGCACTGGGACGGACCGATACTGACCGACTCGGGTGGTTTCCAGGTATTTTCGCTGGCGGCGATGCGCAAGCTGAGTGAAGAAGGCGTGACGTTTCAGTCGCCGGTGAATGGCGATGAGGTATTCCTGACTCCCGAAAAGTCGATCGAGGTACAACACGTGCTCAATTCGGACGTCACGATGGCCTTCGACGAGTGCACGCCATATCCGGCCAGCGAAACGGAAGCTCGCGAATCGATGGAACTGTCGCTGCGCTGGGCGGCGCGCAGTCGCCGACGTTTCGATGAACTGCGTGAGACCAGCCCGGAGAGAGGAGAGGCGCTGTTCGGAATCGTGCAGGGCGGCATTTACGGCGATCTGCGTGAGGAATCATTGAGCGGCCTGACCGACATCGAGTTCGACGGCTATGCGATCGGCGGTCTCGCGGTGGGCGAGCCGGAACACGAGCGCAACGCCGTCCTCGATACGCTGATACCCAGGATGCCGGTCGGGAGCCCGCGGTACCTGATGGGTGTGGGCACACCGGTCGATATAGCCGAAGCGGTCTCGCGCGGCGTCGATATGTTCGACTGCGTCATACCGACGCGCCACGCCAGGAACGGCCAGTTATTCACTTCCCGGGGCAACGTCAAGTTCCGCCACGCACGCTTTGCCGATGACACGTCCCCGCCCGACCCGGACTGCGCCTGCTACACCTGCTCGAACTACAGCCTCGCCTATTTGCGGCATCTCGAAAAGTGCGGGGAGATCCTGGGCCCGCGCCTCGCGACTATTCATAATCTTTATTATTATCAGCAACTTATGTCGGCGCTGCGGGACGCCATCAGGGCCGGCGGCCTGGCCGAGTTGGTCGCGACCCTGCGCTCCCGCTACGCCTGAGGCTTGGGATTCCCGAACCCGCCCTTATTTCCATTGCTCTGTGCCATAATACCGCGCTGATTTTCGGGGGCACCCACACGGCCCGTAACAAAAAGCAATAGACTCATGGACTTCCTGATACAAAACGCTTACGCGCAGGGCGCGCCGCAGGGTGGCGGATTCAGTCCGCTCCTGGTCATGGTGGCGTTCATCGCGCTCATGTATTTCATCGCGATTCGCCCGAACCAGAAACGGCAGAAAGAACACGCCCAGCTTGTCGCTGCGCTCAAGGTTGGCGACGAAGTACTGACGACCGGCGGCATTCTCGGCATTATCACCGGCATCTCGGATCACTACGCAGTCGTCAAGATCGCCGATAACACCGAAATCAAGATCCAGAAGACGAGCGTCGCCGCAGTCGTACCCAAAGATACTTTCGACAACGCGTGAACAAGTATCCCGCCTGGTTGAACACCCTGGTGCTCGTCGTTTTGCTGACGGGCATCCTGTTCGCGATGCCGAATGTCTATAGCACTGCGCCTGCGTTGCAGCTTGCGGATTCAGCGGGCGAAGCTGTTACCGAAGAGCAGTTAACCAGCTACTTGCGTGCGCTCGAAGGCGAGGACATTACACCTGAAGCGCACTTCATCAAGGACGGTCGGGGAGTGATTCGTTTCGCCGGCGAAACTGATCAGCGTGAGGGCGCCGAGTTGCTAAGGTCCTGGTTCGGGCGCAATACCAACGTGGCGCTGACGACGGCGCCGAGACTGCCCGACTGGATGCGAAACCTCGGCCTGAACCCGATGAGCCTGGGTCTCGATCTGCGTGGCGGTGTCTACGTTTTGCTCGAGGTCGACATGGCTACTGCGATCGGCAATCGCATGCAGGGCTATGAGCAGGATATCGATGACCGTCTGCGCGAGGCCAGGATCCGCCATCGCGTCGACCTGGACGACGGCATTATTACGATTCGCCTCACCAGTTCCGAGGACCTCGAGGCCGCGCGCCGTTTCGTGAACCTGGCCGATCCAAACCTGCTTGTCGCCGAGGGCACGGATGGCAAGTCGCTGACGGTCCGGATGACCGACCAGCAAATCAAGGAACGCCAGGACTTTGCGATCGAGCAGAACATGACGACATTGCGCAGCCGTGTTGATCAGCTGGGCGTGGCCGAACCGCTTGTCCAGCGACAGGGCGTCGACCGAATCGTCGTCCAGTTGCCTGGTGTCCAGGATCCCAACGAACTCAAGGGTATTCTGACGGCGACGGCAACCCTCGAATTCCGCCTGGTCGACCAAAGTGGTGACATGCCCGGTTCGAGATCCTATCCCGGGCGCGGCAACGAACCGACGCAGGTCCTGAAACGCGAGGTCATAGCCTCGGGCGATGAGATCGTCGACGCCGGATTTACCTATACGCCGGAAGGCCAGCCGGCCGTCAGCATCACGCTCGATTCGGCGGGCGGCGAGCGCATGCTCGCGACGACGCGTGACAATGTGGGCAAACCGATGTCCACGCTGTTCATCGAATGGCAGGAGAAAGAGGTCGTTCGCAACGGGGTTCCCGAGCGGCGCCTCGTCAAGAGCGAGGAGATTATTAACACCGCCACCATTCGCGGCGTGTTCAAGAATCGTTTCCAGATAACGGGCATAACGCCCGTGGAAGGGCAGAAGCTCGCAGTCCTTCTGAGGGCAGGCGCATTGGCGGCGCCGGTATTCCAGGTGGACGAGCGGACGATCGGCCCGAGTCTCGGCCAGGACAATATCGATCGAGGTTTCCGCGCCATCCAGATCGGGTTCCTCGCCGTCATCGTGTTCATGGCGTTCTACTACCGCTGGTTCGGCATGATCGCCAATGTCGCGCTGCTGTCGAACCTCGTCTTCATCGCCGCCGTGCTCTCACTCCTCGGTGCATCGCTGACCTTGCCGGGTATTGCGGGCATCGTGCTCACCGTCGGCATGGCAGTTGACGCCAACGTACTCATATTCGAGCGAATACGAGAGGAACTTCGAGACGGTGCAACGCCCCAGGCGGCAATCAACTCGGGCTATGAAAAGGCACTGTCATCGATTGCCGATGCGAATATCACGACACTGATCGCGGCAGTTGTCCTGCTGGCCTTCGGTACGGGGCCGATCAAGGGGTTCGCGATCACGCTGATGATCGGCATTCTTACGTCCATGTTTACGGCGATCGTCGGCACAAGGTCGATCGTCAATTTCGTATTCGGCGGCCGCAAGCTGTCGTCGCTGCCGGTCTAGGAAGTCGATCATGCGCTTAATCAAACACAAGACGAACATCGATTTCCTTGGTGTTACCAGGCGCAAGATCGCGCTTGCGATCTCCGTCATCATAGTCGTCGTGTCGCTGGTCGAGCTGGCGAGAGAAGGCCTTCAGTTCGGCATCGACTTCACGGGCGGTATCCTGCTCGAGCTCGGCTATCCGGAGCCCGCTAACCTGGAGAACATCCGGCAAAATCTCTCTGCGGCCGGATACGACGACGCTCAGGTGCAACGATTCGGAACCGAAACCGACGTCCTCGTGCGCCTGCCACCACAGGAAGGGGTCAATCCCGAAGAGTTGCGCGAGGACCTGCGCCGTACGATCGCCGAGGGCACCGATGGCGTCGATCTGAGACGCGTCGAGTTCGTCAGTCCCCAGGTGGGCAAGGAACTCACCGAACGTGGGGGCCTGGCGATGATCATCGCGCTACTGCTGATCTTCGTCTACGTGATGATCCGCTTCCAATGGAAGTTCGCTGCAGGAGCCGTGGCGGCGCTTGCTCATGACGTCATCGTCACGGTCGGGTTTTTTGCCGTGTTCAAGCTGCCATTCGACCTGACCGTCGTGGCGGCCGTGCTCGCCGTGATCGGATACTCGCTCAACGATACGGTCGTCGCGTTCGACCGTATTCGTGAGAACTTCTTCAAGCTGCGCGGCGTCTCGGCCGAAGAGTCGATGAACACCTCGATCAACGAGATGCTCGCCCGCACGATTATCACGGGTGTCACTACGTTGCTCGTACTTGTTGCGCTTTTGCTGCTGGGCGGCGAGTCGATTGCGCCGTTCTCGATCGCGTTGATCATTGGCATCGTTGTCGGTACGTACTCGTCGATCTACACGGCGAGTGCGACTGCACTCTTACTCGGCGTCAACGCGCAGGACCTGCTCGAACCCGTCAAAGATCCGGATCTTATCGACGACCTGCCATAGGCACGTGCTACGCCATTATGAGCGCAGCTGAGTGGTCTGGAAACGACTGCTTTACAAACAACACCGGTCATTCGATCGCCTATTTTCAGTGTATCCTGACCGTCTGCTAATGACCCTTAGCGGACGTTGAAGGTGCTCCTAGTTTGCCGCCATTTCGGGCGGGATCGGCAGCGTCACCTCTCCCGTCGCCGCCCACTCAACGCCCCGTAAAAATGTAATCTGGAACGTCTGGTCGCGGACATTGTCAGGTCCGTGCCCAAGCGCGGTCGCAAAGACGCGTCCCTCCCCGTATCGCGTCGTCCACAAAAGCGGCTGGTCCATACCATCGCCGGGCGGTGGCGGCCAGATGCCAGTGTAGAGCGCATGCTCGTCCCAGGCCGTGGCGAGGACGCGGTATAACCCCTCCGGCTGCCAAACGAGGCCCGCGTACAGTTCGTCATTTTTGACTGGCAATGGCGACTTCAAGCCGTATGTGATCGGATGCTCAACGTCTACGATGTCTAGCAAGAAGTCGTGCTGCGGCGAGTGATAGCTTTGTCGGAAACGCCAATTCCCCCCGCTCATCTGCTCAAACTCCGTCCACCCATCGAACGCTGCGAGCGAAATATGGTAGTGCACGACGCCCTTTCCAGAGCGGACAAATTCCTCAAATGCTCGCTCGGCGCGCTGGCCCCACCAGCGAGGAGTTTGAATGTCATAGATAGCGTCGCCGCCCCGCGTTGCTCGAATCAGATTCAGGATGACGACATCGTAGGGTGCGAGCGTTTCTGGACCGGTCCCGCGAAACTCCTCCATCACGCGCACCTCGAACCTTCCGGTGTTTTCGAGCATCTCCCTAAGCAGTGGGGTCGTCTCGCGCCACGCGTGACCACCCAGACCTGTCAGAATCAACACCTGTATCTTCTCAGGGGAGAAGTCACTTGGTTGAGCAATGAGAAAACCCGGCTGAACAAGGCAGCCGACCAACACGACGGCGATGACGGCTCTCCTCATCACGTCCTCCTTCGTCTGGTTCTTCTCTACGGGATGAGCAGCAGACAGGAAGTATAAAGGACGGTTTTGGTGGTGCCAGTCAGAAATTAGATTTCCGCTTGTGGCCGTAACCAGCCGGTCGCCTGGAATCGGCTACAATGGCAGCTTCTGACCCGTTGCTCCCATTGAGGAATTTGCCGGCATTGGCCGAAAGTGGCAAATTGTCGGTACCCGACTTAAATTTCGCCCCTGTACTACACGATGTAATCAATGGACAAAGTCTGGCGAAGATTTCTTCTCGGATTGCTGCTGAGCGCGGTGCTCATGGTGCCGATCGGCTACCTGATTCTCCAGGTCTTTCCACTTCTCGGCTATGACGATCCAAAGGAGGCGCCAATAGTCCTGCGAACGGTAGCTATGAGCGCGATTATCGTGACCTGGGTGATAATGTTTCGCTTTGCTACAGGCGACGCCTACAACGAGCTGCAAAGACGGCAACTGGAAAAAAGGAAGCGCTGAAAATAATTTTGTCTAGCGGTTGCGAATTCTTGTAAACACCGACGGATGGGTTCGCGCGGGGAGAAGTGGCTTTTCTAGTCTAGAAGTGGTTGTACGACGCAAGATCGATACTCTCGAGATCGGCTTCAGCGGCCGCTCCTGGCCGAAAGCAGCGTCTCACCTGGTGATAGACTCAGCGTCTGGTATTGACCCAAAGCAGACGTCCGCGAATACGCCGACAAGCCTGGCCGAATTGAGTGGGGTAAAGGCAATTGAAGAGTAATGACTGGAGGAGCATTGCTGAATTAGTCGGGATTGCCGCAATCGTCGCATCTCTTATATTTGTGGGTTTGCAGCTGCAGCAGTCGCATGAGATCGCGCTGTCACAAACGCATTCGCAGCGCTCAGGAGCCGTGATTGAGCAGATAATTAGCGTTGCCGAAAATCCGTACTATCTTGCCGCAGCAGCGAAGCGCGAAGCCGGCAAATTCGATGAAATAACTCCTGTCGAGCGTCAAGCGCTCTTGCAGGTCGCGAACGCTGCGATGTTCAGCATTGAGGACGCGTTTTATCAACACAAGAAGGGATTTCTTCCCGATGAACGTTGGAACGCGTCACGCGAAAACCTGAGATGGTTCATGAGCGGCGAGGCGCACATCCAGACGCGGGAAATCTATGAGCGCAATCCATCGGCCTGGAGCAGCGACTTTCAGCAGGTGGTGGAGGAAGTCCTCCGAGAAATCGATGCGTCAGATACGCAACATGGTGGCACCTCAATTACAAACTAGAGTCATACAAGCTCTTAATGATCACGCGTCCGCTTCTGGCCGATTCCGGCCATTTGCCGCATTTAAGCTAAACTGACCGGTAATGACCGAAAGCGGACGTTTCCAAATTTTTTTGACCTGACGCCCCTAGCAATTCACAGACCACAAGATGAAGAATATCGACGTAGGCCGACTGATAAATACAATCGCCAATATTGGCGTTATAGGCGGTCTTATTTTTGTGGGGCTGCAGCTAAAACAAGATAGTGATATTGCAGAACGAGCCACCTTATTTAATGCCACAAATTCTAGATTGCAGTGGGCCGAACTGGTTCGCGAGAGCAGCGAGATTTGGGTCAAAGGCTTAACCGGTGAAGAATTAACCGACTACGAGTATGCCGAGTTCGATGCACTAGCGACTGCATGGGAGCTTTCGCACTACACATACTATAGGGCACAAGAACTTGTATCACTTGACCCTTCGAGGTTCGTCAGGGAGTGGGCGCTAGAACTAGATAGCCACCCCGGTTTATTGAATTGGTGGCATCGTTATAGAAATAGAATGGACTATACCGATCCCGATTCGGATCAAAGTTGGCCAATTTCAGTAGACGTCGAACTGCAACGTCTGTCCGCGAGTAAATCTACTACAGAATAACGCTGCAAATGGCTGCTTCTGGCCGAAAGCAGCCCTTCGGCCTCTGATACACTCAGTGGCTGGTAAAGACCCAAAGCGGACGGTCGCATTTTTTCCTCGAAACGACTACGAACGATTGCAGATTCTGACTTCGCAAAAAGTAAAAGCGCTTGTCGTAGAGCAAGTCGAAGCGGGCACCCAATTCGATAACTGGCACGGATAGTTACCGGCCAGAATGCCGGACTTTACAACTTACGTGCCGTTCCCTGAATGACTGCGCCGTCGGCAATATCCAATGATGCGTATTCGACGTTCCCAAGGATCCGTGCTGTGGGCGTCAGCTGGAGATGGCCGGTCGCATAGACATTGCCGTGCACAACCCCAGCAATAAAAATATCGACAGCCCTGACATCGCCGTCGACTTCACCGTGTTCCGCCAGACTGATTGCGGTGCCGGTGTCTTCACTGCCGACCACGTCCAGGCCAACATACCCGTGAATGTGAATGCCGCCCGTAAACCTCAAGAAATTGCTATCGATATGCGTTGAGTCACCGATCAGGGCGGTCACTACCGCTTTCTTCGTGCTTTTTTTCCCGAATAATCCCATTGTTAAATCGACTGAGATTGCAACTGCCATATCGTGGCGATTATTGGTCTAAACTAAGTCTAGCAGCCTGATATATCGACATAAGAAAAGGCACGCTTCGACGGATAGATGACCAATGCGCCTTATCGAGACGATCTGAACAAGATCGTTGTACTAAACCCCAAGGGCGGTTGCGGCAAGACCACTCTCGCGACCAACCTAGCCAGTTACTTTGCGCTGCGCGGGCCCACACCCACGCTTGTCGATTGCGACCCCAAAGGCTTCACGAAATGCTGGTTGGAGAAGCGGCCGCCGGATAGCTGCAGGATCAAGGGAATCTCCAGTGACGACTATGTGGTACACGGCAATCGCAACTGGCCGTTTCGAACGCCAAGGGAAGCCGGTGCGGTCATCATCGATACACCGGCCGCCCTTGGCCGAAGCGAGATTTCAGAGCTGACCCATATCGCCAACTGCATTCTGATTCCCGTCCTGCCCTCGTCTTTCGACGTGCAGGTCATGACAAAATTCATTGCCGATCTCCTGCTCCTGACCGACTTTGACTTGCCGATGGCAGTCGTCGCCAACCGCACGCAACAGAACACCAAGAGCCTCGAGATGCTGATGCGAATCCTGGCGGGCCTGGAGATCCCGACGATAGCGGCGCTGCGCAACACCCAGAATTACGTTCACGCTGCAGCCCATGGCCTCGGTATTTATGAGATGCCTCTATTCAGGGTGAAACGAGACCTTGAACAGATGGATCAGCTTATCGTCTGGCTTGACGAACAGCTGGTAAGGACTTTTGAACCAACATTTATGTCACGGGTTAACCCGCTGCCAAGGCTCTTCGCGGCTTCTGGATCTGGTCCCTCGCACCAGGATTGAGCGGCTCAATGAAATCGGATGAGCAAATGGCCCGAATCCCTGATCGGAGGTTGGCTCCAAATGTCCGCTTCTGGCCGTAAGCGGACTGCCAATCTTCCCTGAAGATACTGCGTTGAACGTCCGCTATCGGTGACAGCGGTTACCAGCCAATTTCCGCGAACGAGGTACCCTCCGGGGTAGACGGGCTCCTACGAAACGAGTTTCGAGATCTCCGACGCGCAGAGCTTCGCGAGGCCGGCATAGATCTTCGGCGTGCCGCAGAGTATGTGGCCCGTGTCGAGGAAGTTCTCACTGCCGTCGAGACCGCTGACGATACCGCCGGCTTCGCGAATCATCAGGCTGCCGGCAGCAAGGTCCCAAGGTGCGAGACCGGTCTCCCAGAAGCCATCGAGACGGCCGGCGGCGACATAGGCAAGATCCAGCGCAGCCGCGCCGGGGCGCCGCACACCGGATGTGTTGTGAATGACCTTGCTGAGCATGTCGAGGTAGGGCGTGATCTCTTTGTCAGCTTCCCGAAACGGAAAACCGGTCCCGATCAGGGCGCGCTCGAGGTGCAGCTGCCCGCTGACGCGAATTCTGCGGCCATCGAGCTGCGCGCCCTGGCCTCGTGATGCCGTGAACAGTTCCTGGCGCAACGGGTCATAGATGACGCCATGCTCGATGCGGCCGTTCACCTGCACACCGACCGAAACCGCAAATACCGGAAAGCCGTGCAGGAAATTGGTCGTCCCGTCGAGCGGATCAATGATCCAGACAGTATCGGATTCACCCTGCACGCCACTCTCCTCGGCAAGAATGGCATGGTCCGGGTAATGCTTGAGAATGCAGTCGATAACGGTCTGCTCGGCCGCCCGATCTGCGTCACTGACGTAATCGTTATGCCCTTTTTCCTCGACCGAGAGCTTTTCAAGGTTGTTCATCTTCCTGATGAGCACCGTACCGGCGCGTCGTGCCGCCATCACGGCCACGTTGAGTAGTGCGTGCATAAAGCGATTCCGTCAATGTGAAAGAACTCGGCCCCGGAGGGCCGCGGCGCTAGAATAGCGGACTTTAGGGATTCCTGGCCAGCCATGTCCATACGTATCGTACTCGTTGGAACGACGCACCCCGGCAACATCGGCGCCGTCGCGCGCGCGATGAAGAACATGGGCGTGTCGGATCTTGCCCTGGTCGAGCCGCGGCACTTCCCGCACAAGGACGCCACGGCGCGCGCTTCCGGTGCAGTCGATGTACTGAATAACGCAACAGTCGTGGACTCGCTCGGCGAGGCCGTTGCGGATTGTGTATACACGGTAGGGGCCAGCGCCCGCTCGCGCGCCATCAACTGGCCCACGCTCGAGCCGCGTGAATGCGCTGCCAAACTCATCGAGGAGAGCCGGGCCGGGCCGGTGGCTGCCGTTTTCGGTCCCGAGAAGTACGGACTGACCAACGAGCATCTCGACCTTTGCGACGCGTTGCTGACGATTCCGACGAATCCGGACTTCAGTTCGCTCAACCTGGCAATGGCCGTGCAGGTGCTGACCTATGAATTGCGGGCGGCCGGCGTGGATGACGCCCAGCCGCACTATGAGCCCGATGCGCCGCTCGCGACGAACGCGGACATGGAGCATTTCTATGCGCATCTCGAGGACGTTCTCAGGGACATTCGCTTTCTCGATCCGGATAATCCGCGGCACCTGATGCGCCGGCTGCGTCGCCTGTTTATCCGCGCACGGCCTGACCAGAACGAGGTTAATATCCTCCGCGGTATCCTGACGGCGGTCGACCGCAAGGGGCAGCCCCGTGACTGATTCCGAATCGATGATTTACCTCGACTACGCGGCGTCGACGCCTGTGGAGCAGGGGGTACTCGAGGCGATGACAGCGGCGATGACGATCGACGGCAATTATGCGAATCCCTCGTCGACCCATGCCGCAGGGCTGTACAGCAATGTGCTGATTGCCGATGCTGCCGCCAAGCTCGCCGGCCTTCTGAACACGCAGCCCGAGCGGCTCATCTGGACCTCGGGAGCGACAGAATCCGACAACCTCGCGATCCTCGGCGCCGCCAGCTATCGCAAGGACCGCGGCAGGCATCTCATCTCGATGCGCACCGAGCACAAAGCCGTAACCGATCCCTTCAGCGAGCTCGCAAAGAACGGCTACGACGTCACCTGGCTCGATCCCGAGCCCGACGGTCTGCTCGATATCGCCAGGCTGGAAGACGCGATGCGCGATGACACGCAGCTGGTTTCCGTCATGCACGTCAATAACGAAACCGGCGTCATCCAGGACATCGCGGCTATCGGCGCGGCATGTCGCGACCGGGGTGCACTGTTCCACGTCGATGCGGCGCAGTCCTGCGGCAAGCTGCCGGTCGACCTCGATGATCTGCCGGTCGACCTGATGTCCATAACCGCGCACAAGTTCTATGGGCCGAAAGGTATCGGTGCGCTCTACATTGCCGACCGCAAGGGCGTACACGTGGAGCCGCTGTTATTCGGCGGCGGCCAGCAGCGGCGGCTGCGGCCCGGAACGCTGCCGACGCAGCAGATCGTCGGTTTCGGCGAAACGGCGGCGATCGCGGCCGCGCGAATGCACGAAGATTTTGCGCACATCACGCAAATGCGTGACCGGCTCTGGAATGGCATCAGGGATGTGCCCGGCGTCCGCGTCAACGGAACGCTCGACAAGGGTTTTCCGGGGATCCTCAACGTCAGCGTCGAGGATGTCGAGGGTGAGAGCCTGTTGCTCGCGATGGAGCCATTCTGCGTTGCTACGGGATCCGCCTGTAACTCGAAAAGCCAGGAGCCTTCCTACGTGCTGCGCGCGCTTGGCCTTGGTGACGACCTGGCGCAAAGCGCGATTCGTTTCAGCTTCGGGCGACCAACGACAGAAGCCGAGATCGATTTCGCAATCGAGCGGTATCGGCAAGGCGTTGCACGGCTGCGTGAGATGGCGCCGGGACGCGCTGCATGAGCACGGATCCCTACAGTCCCGAGGTCCGCGCCTTGTTCGCCGATCCGGCGCATGCCGGGGCGATCGATGATGCCTGCTGCGTCGAACTCGATGATCAGGGACTCAGGATTGCGCTGTACGCCACGGTCGAGGACGGCACGATCACGGCCCTGCGTTTCCTGGCCTGGGGTTGTCCCCACCTGATCGCGGCCGCCGAGGCCTTCTGCCGTGACTACGAAGGGCGCGATCCCGGCCAGCTGCTTGAATTCTCGTCATCCGGCCTTATGCAAAGTCTTTCTGTACCTGTAGAGAAGACCGGACGTATACTCGTGCTCGAAGACGCGGTTCGATCGCTTGGGAACGTCGTCCGCGAGGCTTTGAAGGCTCAAGAAGACTGAATCATGGCAATTTCCTTGACGGATGCGGCAGCCGAGCGCGTGAGCAAGTACCTCGCGGCACGCGGCCAGGGTGTGGGACTCCGGCTTGGCGTGACCAAGACCGGATGCTCGGGCTATTCGTACGTTATCAACTACGCGGACTCCGTCGAAGGCGACGACATCGTCTTCGAGGATCGCGGTGTGAAGATCGTCGTAGACCCTGAGGCCCTCGAGCTGATCGACGGTACCGAGGTCGATTTCGTCAAGAACGGTCTGAACGAGGCATTCAGCTTCCGGAATCCGAACGTCACGGGCGAATGCGGCTGTGGCGAAAGCTTCAACATCTGAAGTAAAATTAAGCGTTTACGTCTTTCTCTCGCTAGCCGCTGGCCCTGCGAGAGCCTGACCCCACATCACCTGAACTGCGCCTTGTGGCGCCCCAAGATAAAGGACTAGCGAATGACCGTTGAGCAAACGCTCTCCATCATCAAGCCGGATGGCGTGGAAAAGAACCTGATCGGTGAGATTTACGGCCGCTTCGAGAAAGCGGGCCTCGAGATTGTTGCAGCACGGATGACGCACCTGACGACCGATGAGGCCCAGGGATTCTATGCCGTCCACAAGGAACGGCCGTTTTACAACGACCTCGTGAGCTATATGACCTCGGGCCCCGTGGTGGTACAGGTGCTGCAAGGCGAAGATGCGATAGCGAAGAATCGCGAGATCATGGGTGCGACAAACCCGGCCGAGGCCGATCCGGGGACGATTCGTGCGGATTTCGCCGCGAGCATCGAGGAAAATGTCGTGCATGGTTCGGACGGTCCGGACACGGCCGCGGTCGAAATCGCGTTTTTCTTCGGCGACGACGGGGTTTGCCCAAGGACCCGTTGAGGAGAGCTCTTGGCAAATGACAGGATAAATCTGCTCGGCATGCCGCAGGCGGCGCTCGAGGCGCTGTTCATCGAGTTCGGTGAGAAGGCTTTTCATGCGCGCCAGTTGATGCGCTGGGTTTACCAGCGCGGCGTCACCGATTTTGAGGAGATGACCGACCTGTCGAAATCGCTGCGCCGGAAACTCGAGGACGAAACGTCCATCGAGTTGCCGGAGGTCCTGTCACAGCACGACTCCGAGGACGGCACAATCAAGTGGCTGTTCGAAAGTGGCTTCGGCCAGGCGGTCGAAGCTGTCTTCATTCCCGAGCCGGATCGCGGCACCTTGTGTATTTCGTCCCAGGTCGGCTGCGCGCTCGATTGCGCGTTTTGTGCGACCGGCGCACAGGGTTTTAATCGCAACCTGTCAGCGGCGGAGATCATCGGCCAGGTCTGGCATGCGAACCAGGCATTGCCACGCCGTGACAATGATGCCGCCGATTTTGCGGTAACGAATGTCGTGTTCATGGGGATGGGCGAGCCGCTGGCGAATTACCGCAATGTGGTGCCGGCCATCGAAGTATTGATCTCGGACCTGGCCTACGGAATTTCGCACCGCAGGGTGACGGTCAGCACGAGCGGGCTGGTGCCGAACATGGACAAGCTCGGCGACGAGTGCAATGTGTCACTGGCCGTGTCGCTACATGCGCCAAACGACGATCTCAGGGACGAGCTGGTCCCGATCAACAAGATGCATCCGATCGAGAAGCTGCTGGACGCCTGCTGGCGTTATGCCGGGAAACGCACGAATCGGCACATCACGTTCGAGTACGTGATGCTCGATGGCGTCAATGACAGCCTGGCTCATGCGGATCAACTCGGGGCCCTGCTCCGGAACCGGCCGGCGAAGGTCAATTTGATACCGTTCAACCCGTTTGCCGGCAACGAATACCGGCGCTCGCCGGCCGATACGATCCTGGATTTTCAGAACCGGCTGCGGCAGCACGGCCTCGTTGCAACGACGCGCAAGACGCGCGGTGAAGATATCAATGCAGCCTGCGGCCAATTGGCTGGTAAAGTGAGTGACCGGGTTCGCAACAGACTGAGCGAAAAGCGAAGAAGGGTGGCGACAGCATGAGAAAGAGCGAAATCGTGTTGGCCGCGATTGCGGCAGGATTGTTGGCTGGTTGTGTTACGACGACAACCGTATCCAGCATACCGGAGTCGAATGCCGACGATGCTGATGCGGCCGAGCTCAACTATCAGCTCGGCGCGCGATATTTGCGCAATGGCAACTACGAGCTGGCGCGCGACCGCTTGCTCTATTCGATCGAACTCGAGCCGAGAAATGCTGTAGCTCACTACACGCTGGCGCTGACTTACGAGCAGCTCGACAATACACGTCTGGCGACCGAGTCCTACGAGAGAGCGATAAGGATAGCGCCGCGCGACTACAATGTGCAGAACGCCTACGCCGTTTTCCTGTGCAAGCAGCGGGCCTATGACGAGGCTCGCGAGCAATTCGATAAAGCGATCAAGGTGCCCGAGAATGACAATGCCGAGATCACGATGACGAATGCCGGCGTCTGCATGATGCAGAAACCCGACGCCGCCCTGGCTGAACAGTATTTTCGCCTGGCGCTGGGCCGCAAGCCGACTTATGGCGAGGCACTGTTGCAGTTGAGCGTTCTGAAGTTCTCGGTTGAAGACTACCTTGGCGCGCGTGCATTCCTGCAGCGCTACCTGAGCGCCAATATCCCGACTGCAGGTGTGCTTTACCTCGGCGTCCGGATCGAAGAGGAACTCGGCGACGACCGCGCGCGGACCGATTATTCCAACCGGATTCTGCGTGAATTCCCGAACTCCCCGGAAGCAAGGACGATCCTGGAATCCAGTTGAGTATGAGCGACGAGCAGGACAAACCGGCGGAGGACAGGGCCGAGGCGGAGCCCGAAGGCCCACGTTGCGGCGAGCGTCTTCGCGATGCGCGGCGCGAGCGGCAAATCAGCGTGCTCGAGGTCGCCAAGGAACTGCACCTCGATGAGCCCAAAGTGCGTGCACTCGAGCGCAACGAGTTCGAGACGCTTGGCGCACCCGTGTTTGCCAAAGGCCACCTTCGTAAATACGCGGCGCTTGTCGGTGTCGATGAAGACGATGTTCTGACCGACTATTACCAGATGACCCGGCAGGAAAAACTGCCGCCGGTTGTGGTCGCAAGGCGCCGTATGCGGCAGGAATTGTCGCCGGGTCCCTGGATCGCCGTGATCGTCGTGATTCTCGTTGCCGCGGCCGGGTACTGGTGGTTCGCCGTATACAGCAGCCAGCTGCAGATACCGGCAACCAGCACCGCAGACCTGCCAGCCGAGGAACGGAGCACTGCCCCGGAACCGGAGATCGGGGATGTGCCCGACGCCGGAGAAAGCCAGGCCGAGCCGCCGACCGAAGCCGTTGCCGGGGATGTCGAGGCGCCGGCCCCCGAGGCGCTCGCCGATGGCGAAGTCCGGCTGTCGCTGAGTTTTTCGGGCGATTGCTGGACCGAGATTTCGGATGCGACCGGGCGTCGCCTGTTCTTTGAAATGGGGCGCGCGGGCCGCACCATCGAAGTCACCGGCATCGCGCCATTTGCCGTGCTGTTCGGCAACGTCGACAATGTCTCTGTACTTGTCAACGGCACCGACTACCCGGTGACGACCACCAACCCGGGCAGCCGCACCGCACGCCTGACCATCTCGAGTCCGTAAGAGCCCGTGAAACCCAGAGCCATTCGCGGAATGAATGACATCCTGCCGGACGTGTCCGGCACGTGGCATTACATTGAGACCGTCGTACGGGACATCGTCCAGTCGTACGGCTACAAGGAAATTCGCCTGCCGCTGCTCGAGCAAACCGAACTGTTTCGTCGCTCGATCGGCGAAGTGACCGATATCGTCGAAAAGGAAATGTACACTTTTGACGATCGCAATGGCGAAAGCATAACGCTGCGGCCGGAAGCTACGGCGAGCGTGGTCCGTGCCGGCATCACGAACGGCCTGTTGCACAACCAACGTCAGAAGCTATGGACCTCCGGCCCAATGTTTCGCTACGAAAAGCCGCAGAAGGGACGCTACCGGCAGTTCTACCAGTTCGACGTTGAGGCACTGGGCTACGAGGGTCCCGATGTCGACGCCGAACTCATCATCATGTGCGCCCGCATGTGGGAAGCGCTGGGTATTTCGCGGCTCACGCTCGAGATCAACTCGCTGGGTACCGCGGAGTCCCGCGCGAACTACCGCGAGGCCCTCATCGAGTACTTTTCGGGCGTGAAAAGTCAGCTTGATGAGGATAGTATTCGGCGCCTTGACCAAAATCCGTTGCGGATTCTCGACAGCAAAAACCCCGAAATGCAGGACATCGTGCTGGCCGCGCCCGTCATGCTCGATTACCTCGATGAGGATTCCGAAGCGCATTTCCAGGCGCTGAAGGGTCTTCTGGATGCGGCTGGAGTGTCCTATACGGTGAATCCGCGCCTCGTGCGAGGGCTCGACTATTACAGCCGTACGGTATTCGAGTGGGTTACGGACGCGCTGGGTTCTCAGGGTGCCGTATGTTCGGGAGGGCGCTACGACGCGCTGGTCGAGAAACTCGGTGGCAGGCCGACGCCTGCCATCGGCTGGGCCATGGGACTCGAGAGACTCGTCGCCTTGTTCGGGGTTTGTGGTGGTGAAGCGCCCGCGAACGATGCGGATGTCTTCATTGTCGCAGTCGGAGACGGCACGCTCGGCGCGGCCTTCGGCATTGCCGAGCGGCTGCGAGATTGCATCCCCGGCATTCGCGTCGATATGAATCTCGGCGGTGGGAGTTTCAAGTCGCAGCTGAAGCGGGCCGACAAGAGTAATGCAGGGTATGCGCTGATCCTGGGTGAGCAGGAGATTGCCAATAAGCGCGCGGGATTGAAACCTTTGCGCAGCACCGAGGATCAAACGGATGTTGCGTTCGATGAATTGCCGGCAAAGCTGGCGGAACTGTTAGGAAAGGCATAGTTCGTGGACGAATTTCAGTCAGAAAAAGAGCAGATCGAGGAAATCAAGGCCTGGTGGGCCGAGTACGGCCGGTACGTAATTGCGGGCGTCGTCATTGCCGTTGGCCTCCTCGTCGGTTTTAACCGGTACGAAGCGAGCAAGATCAACGCTCAGACAGAGGCTTCGGCGCTTTTCGAAGCGCTGGCCGATAATATCGTCGATGGTGACCTGGAGGACGCAATCTCGGTAGCCAGCGAACTGTCGAGCAATTACGCCAACACAGCGTATGCGGCGCAGTCCAGGCTGGCGATGGCGCGACTCTATATGGACAAGAACCGTGACCAGGACGCTGTCGACATGCTCAATGAGCTGCTCGCGATGCGCGGCAATGGCGCTTTGAAACACGTCGGCCGAGTGCGTCTTGCCCGAATTTACCTGTATCAGGACAAGCCGCAGGAAGTTCTCGACCTGCTGGCCGGGCAGGACAATGCGGCGTTTGCCGGACTGTATGCCGAGGCGCGGGGCGATGCTCATGCAGCACTCGGACAAATCGAGGAAGCCAGGGAGGCCTACGCTATTGCGCTCGCCGACACCACCCAGTCCGTAAACCGGGGATTCGTGCAGATGAAGTTGCTCGATCTTCCGGACGTCGTAGCGGCTGTAGCGCCTGACGCTGCCGCCGCCGAAGAGCCAGGCGCGGAGTCGACCATGGATTCGCCCGTCGAGGACACCGCTGTAACCACAGATGATGTGACAGCCGGCGACGAGGCCGGAGAAACGGAGTGACTCCGATACTGCGGACATCAGTGCTGGTGGCGGCAGCCTTCGCTGTCGCGTCGTGCAGCTGGTTCGGCGGCGACGACGATGAACTCGAGCCAACCAAGCTCGTCGACATCGAGACGAAGGTCAAGGTAAAGCGGCTGTGGACCACGACGGTTGGCGGCGACGCCGAATTCCTGCGTGTGGCCCTGCAGCCGGCAAGTGACGGTAGCCGCATATACGCGGCAAGCCGTGACGGCAATGTGCTCGCACTTAGTCCGGACACCGGCAAATCGGTCTGGCGCACCGAGCTCGAGATGGACCTGTCGGCCGGACCGGGTATTGGCGAAGACCTCGTGGTTGTCGCCGCGGCGGACGGCTATTTGATTGCGCTCGACGCAGACACAGGCGAGGAGATGTGGCGAGCAAACGTGGCGGGAGAGTCATTGGCGCGCCCGCTGGTCGACGACGGTACTGTCGTTGCTCTGACGATCGACAATCGGCTGCGCGCGATCTCTGCCTTCGACGGCAGCGAACGATGGACGGTGGAGCAGTCCATCCCGGCACTGACAATGCGCGGATCGGCAGCCCCTGTGCTGGTGGGCACCACTGTGATTGCGGGATTCGACAACGGCCGCCTGGTGGCCGTCAACATGTCGGATGGTGACACCGTTTGGGAGACGATGATCGCGCCGCCGACTGGCAGGTCGGATCTCGACCGGCTTTCCGATGTCGATGGGCAGATCAGCGTCGTCGGCCAGGACATCTACGCGTCCGGTTACCAGGGCGCTATCGCCGCTATCGCGTCGGAGTCCGGCCAGATGCTCTGGGCGCGCGAAGTGTCTTCGTTCGAAGGCGTGTCGGCAGACTGGAACAACCTCTATACGGTGGATGAAGAAGGTGTGGTCATTGCATTGACCCGTCGTACCGGCGATGAGAGCTGGCGCCAGACGTCATTGATCCGCCGGGAGCCGACGGTGCCAGCGGCATACCAGACAACCGTTGTCGTCGGCGATCTCGAAGGGTATTTGCATTTCTTCAGCAACTTCGACGGTGACCCGGTCGCGCGGGTAAGGGCCGCCCGCTCGGCCGTCTCGATCGCGCCGGTCGTTGTCGGAAATCGGCTGCTCGTGCAAGGCGACGATGGCAAGGTATCCGCCTACGCCATTGAGCAACCCGAACTGCCGGGCAACATGCCGGCGATTTCGGACGAAGAATCCTGATCGGATAAGCAGGTAAGTTGCGATGCTCCCCGTCATTGCACTCGTTGGCCGGCCGAACGTCGGCAAGTCGACGCTGTTCAATCGACTCACTCGATCGCGTGATGCGATTGTTGCCGACTATCCCGGGCTGACGCGTGATCGTCAGTACGGTTTCGGCCGGCTCGGCCCGATTCCCTACATTGTTATCGATACCGGCGGTGTCGCCGGCGGTGAAGAGGGTATTGACGAGCGCATGGTCGAACAGACGGTGCGGGCGCTCGAGGAAGCCGATGTCGCGCTCGTCATGGTGGATGGTCGCGATGGCATAACGGCCGCCGACGAACATGTTGCCGACCTCGCACGCAGGACGGGCAAGAAGTCGTGGATCGTCGTGAACAAGTCCGAAGGCCTCGATACATCGATCGTGAGCAGTGAATTCTATGCGCTCGGTCTCGGCGATCCGGTCGTCATTTCGGCCGCGCACGGCGACTATGTCAACGCGATGATGGATGCGGTGCTTGCCGAATTCGAGCCCGAAGATGAAGAGCCGGTCCCGTCATACGATGATGATGAGCACGCCTTGCGTATCGCCGTCGTCGGACGTCCCAACGTCGGCAAGTCGACGCTGATCAATCGGCTGATCGGCGAGGACCGCCTCGTCGTCTACGATCAGCCCGGCACGACGCGGGACAGCGTTTCGGTGCCTTTCGTCAAGAATGATCGCAAGTACGAGCTCATCGACACGGCCGGTATCCGGCGCAAGTCGAAAGTGCGCGAGACCATCGAGAAGTTCAGTATCGTCAAGGCGCTGCAAGCCATCGATCGTGCCGAAGTCGTAATTTCGGTGCTCGATGCGCATGAAGGCGTCACGGAGCAGGACGTCAGCTTGCTCGGCCTGGTGCTCGAGCGGGGCCGGTCGCTCGTCGTCGTCACCAACAAGTGGGATGGCCTGTCGGCGGCGGACAGGAAGCACGTGCGCGACGAACTCGATCGCCGCCTGCCGTTCCTCGATTTCGCCGAGCGCATCACGATATCGGCGCTGCACGGGACGGCGGTTGGCGATGTGCTTCCCGCGGTCGAGCGCGCGTTCAAGGCCGCGGTTATCGACATGCCGACGACGGATCTGACCCGCGAACTCGAGAGCGCAGTGACCGCGCATCCGCCACCGCTCGTGCGCGGGCGCCGAATCAAGCTGCGCTATGCGCACCAGGGCGGGCGCAATCCACCCGTCATCGTCATCCATGGCAATCAGACCGAGCGGGTGCCGGACTCCTATCGGCGCTACCTGATCAATCATTTTCGAAAAGTCTTCAAGCTGCGCGGCACGCCCGTGCGACTGCAGTTCAAGTCGAGCGAGAATCCGTTCAAGGGCAGGCGTAACAAGCTTACGCCGCGCCAGGAGCGCCGCCGCAAGCGCCTGATGAAGCGGGTAAAGAAGTAGAAATCCGTGATATAACAGGCACATGGGACCCGGCACAAAAACAATAACGCTCGACGGGCGTTTCCAGATGCATCGCGCCGGCTACATCGAGTCGCCAACGCTCGCCTATGAGACCTGGGGCGAACTCAGCGAAAAGCGCGACAACGCTATCCTGATATTCAGCGGGTTGTCGCCGTCGGCACATGCGTCCTCATCGGCCGAAGACCCGTCGGATGGCTGGTGGGAAGACATGATTGGTCCCGGACTGCCGCTCGACTCAAATCGCTTTTACATCATCTGCGTCAACTCGCTGGGCAGTTGTTTCGGATCGACAGGTCCTGCATCGATCAATCCGTCGACTGGCGAATTGTATCGACTGGACTTCCCTGTCCTGACGCTCGAGGACGTCGCGGAGGGAGCCTTCCGCGTTGTCGAAGCGCTGGGTATCGAGCAATTGCATACGGTGATTGGCAATTCGATGGGCGGCATGAGCGGGCTGGCTTACTGCGTCAATCATCCCGGGGCCGTGCGTAATTTCATTTCGATCTCGTCTGCGACGCGCGCGGAACCGTTTGCGATTGCTGTTCGTTCCCTGCAACGGGAAATGATCCGGTCGGATCCCAAGTGGGATCTCGGCAATTATGATGTCGACGACCCGCCGATACTCGGGCAAAGGCTCGCCCGCAAGCTCGGCATGATGACCTACCGGTCGCCTGAAGAATGGGTAGAACGATTCGGCCGCCAGCGCACGACGGCTACCGAAGAAAATGTTGCCGACCCGTTCAAGATCGCGTTCTCGGTGGAAATGTACCTGGAGAACCATGCCAACAAATTCATCGGGGCGTTCGATGCCAACTGCTATCTGTACCTGTCGCGCGCGTCCGACCTCTTTGACCTGGCCGAGCATGGCGGCTCTCTCAAGTCTGGATTCAAGCGCCTGAAGCTGGAGCGTTCGCTCGTGATTGGTGTTGTGACCGACATCCTGTTCCCGTTGCACCAGCAACAGCAGCTTGCCGAAGGCCTCAGGGAAGTGTGCCCGGACACAGTACTCGTCGAACTGGACTGCATACGCGGCCACGATTCGTTCCTCGTGGATATGGACGCATTCCGCCCTGTGATCTGCGAGTTCTTCGAGGGCGACTGCGGCTAGGGCGCAACCATGTCGTTTTTCGACGAGCTCAAGCGCCGTAACGTCATCCGCATAGCCGCGGGTTACATCGTCCTGGCCTGGCTCGTCGTGCAGGTCGTCGAAACGATATTCCCCGCGTTCGGCTTTGGCGACGCGGCCGTTCGCTTCGTCGTGGTTGGATTTGCCGTCGGCCTCATACCAGTGGTCGTGCTTGCGTGGGTGTTCGAATGGACGCCGCAGGGGATACGCAAAGATGTCGGCGCCATTCAGGGTGCGGCCAATGTCGAGATGGCGAAACGCTGGGACCGAATTGTCATGGTCATCCTCGCTGTTGCGGTCGCGTTCTTCATTGTCGAGAACATTCTGGACGAAGACGTCGACGTAGAACCCGCCATTGTGGTATTGCCTTTTGAGGGCGAGGGATTGGGACCGGAGTCAGAGCATCTTCCGGACGCAATCGCAGAAGGGCTATACACATCGCTCGCTCGCATACCCCAACTTGTTGTTTCGGCCAGACCGACGGTGATCAGGCTTGCAGAGGAAGGGCTCGATGGCGACGAGATTGTGGACACGCTTAGCGCCGCAAATTCCTTGCGTGGTTCAATTGCGGTAACTGATGGCCTGCTCAACCTGACGATTTCAATAGTTGAGACAAAATCGGGCCAGACTATTTGGCAAGACACATTTGCAGGATCGACTGCGGAGCTGTTCGAATTTCAATACGAGATCGTTGCCGCCGCAGCCGAAAACCTGCAACTTGGGGCGACGGGCGTCCCGTACAAGCCACCCGAAGTGGATCCCCGGGCCAGCGCCCTGGTATGGCAAGCCTGGTCCGCCGGGCTTGAGGCCGAGACGCCAGCCCAGGTGGCTGCGGTTATCGAACTGCTCGAGCGCGCTCTGGTAATTGACCCCGACTATCCTGCCGCGCTCATGACGCTTTCGGCTGCGAGGTGGTTCCAGGCCACACGCGAAGGAATGTCCCAGAAGGATGCGACAGAGTTGATCCGCACGTATTACGAGCGGGTCTTCGCGATCGATGGTGACAACGGTTTGCTGAATACTTACGCTGCGTGGGAAATATTCTGGGACGATCGACATCCTGGTCATGCCAATCATCATCTGCAGGTGGCGTTACGCACAGGCCTTAATGATCCGGAAGTATTGAGGGTATTGGCGGGCTTTGCGCGGAGAACCGGCAATGGCGATGCAGCAGTCTGGTTGGGTGAGCGGGCCGTCGCGATCGACCCGACCTGCGCGAACTGCATCTGGCAAACCACTGAAAACCTGTTCTACGCGCGTCGATTCGAGGACGCGATCGAAGCCAAGACAAAGTATCGGGAATTTGGGAGAGGTGGGTACGCACATCATGTCTTTATGCTGATTAGTATGGGTGAACCAGTTGCAGCGCTCGAGCTTATGGAGGGAGAAGCCGCCAACGACGTTATTGCCGCTCCGCTTCAGGCGATGGCCTATCATGTCCTTGGCGATGACGAGAAGGTTGCAGACAGAATTGCCGAAGTCCAACAAATGGAAGACTGGTCAGCAAAAATGGCGCTCGCCGAAGTCTATGCGTTCACAGGCGACAACGACCGTGCATTTGAGGTGCTCGACGAAGTAATGGAATTAAGCGATCGGATGGAACGGGAGATATTCCTGCCACAATGGGACAACCTTAGAGATGATCCGCGCTGGACTGAACTACGTGAGCGCCTGGGAATGTCGGAAGAGAGTCTGGCTATGCTGGATTTCTCGCCTGTCCTCAAATACGAACGATAATTACCGATCATTGACGTGTAACCGCCGTCGCAGTAACAAACAAAGGGCCAGTAACGTTCCGTAAACGGCGATCTCAATCAAGAACACACCCCGGTTATGTTCNNTTATGTTCGGTGAACGGCGGCCAGGTCAGCGTGTGAAACCACGGTAATGGCAGCGCCAGGTGGGCGTCGGATACCGGCCAGAAGATCCCGATGCCGTTGCCGTGCGAATACAACGAATCGAGCACCATGTGGCTGAACCAGGCGAGTGCCCAGAGCGACACCACCCGGGCGCCAACTTTTTCGTCGAACTTGGGCACCAGCAGTAACAGCGCCATCGGTATCACGAGCATGCCGGTAACGAAGATGCTGTGGCTGACCTCGTATTCCGCATGCCCCCACCCGGGCAACGGGAAGTCCGGGACGTTGGCAAAAAATACGAACAGATGACCGACGAGCAGGTACCAGGTCAGCGAACGGCCCTTCGGCAGCGCCAGCGCCGCAATCGATAGTCCGGTCAGGCTGTGTCCTACAGTCGTCATGCGGGCGAGGGTACCACGTGCGGCTGATGCGGCAGGGCTAGGTACAAGCCCGAATTGTCTCGCCACAAGCGAGGGTCATGATACGTAATGGGAGAAAGGTGGTCTGCTGTGGCTGACTGGAACTTGGTCGCGGGCTGGTCCGGCATGATCCTGGGGTTATTTGCCGGCGCATCCATCGGTCTGTTCTTCCACCGGGAGTCCTTTGCGGGTGGCTACAGTTCGTTCCGCAGGCGCCTGATGCGTCTCGGCCACGTCGCCTTCTTCGGCCTCGGCATCCTGAACGTCCTGTTCGCACTGACGCTCGACATCACCGGCGCCGAGTTGCGCTATCCGGCGGCAGCGTCGTTGAGTCTCATTGCGGCGGCCGTGCTCATGCCGCTGATCTGCTTCCTGAGCGCGTGGAAGATGCCATTTCGCCACCTGTTCGCGATCCCCGTGTTCTGCGTGGCCATTACGCTGGTCTTGTTGACCGAAGGACTGGTGAAACTATGAAACTCGGCCTCATCGCGATGAGCGCTACGCGCGCGCATAACCGGGAACTGACCGAACTGGGTTTCACGCTGCCGGGATTCGTCGACCGCAGCCGGGTTATTGCTTCTTTGCCGAGTCTCGGGCTGCTGACGCTGGCGGGCATGACGCCGCGGGAGATCGACATGGAGTACATCGATGTACCGGATCTCAGCGATGTTGAAGGATTACCTGGCGAATTCGACGTAGTTGCGATTTCATCATTCACGGCGCAGATGAACGAGGCCTATGAACTTGCAGACCGCTACCGGGAAGCAGGCACCAAAGTGTTACTCGGCGGCCTGCACGTAACGGCATTACCCGACGAGGCGGCGCAGCATGCGGACGCTATTGTCATCGGTGAGGGCGAGCCGTCCTGGCCCGAGTTGATCGGGGATCTGCAGCGCAACCGCCTGCAGCCTGTGTACGACTCACGTGATCGAACATTCAATCTCGGGAAAAGCCCGCTGCCACGCTTCGACCTGCTGGATCATGATCGCTACAACCGGATGACGATTCAGACGGCGCGGGGTTGCCCGTTCCGCTGCGAGTTCTGTGCGGCGTCGATGCGGCTCTCGCCGTTCTATCGCGTCAAGCCGGTCAGGAACGTCATCACCGAGTTACGCCACATCAAGGAGTTCCAGCCGGAGCCGTTTATCGAGTTCGCGGATGACAATACGTTCGTGAACAAACGCCATGGCAAGGAACTCATGCGGGCGCTCGCGAAAGAGCACGTCAGGTGGTTTACCGAGACCGACATATCGGTGGCCACGGACGCCGAGCTACTGACGTTGATGCGAGACGCCGGCTGCGTGCAGGTGCTGATCGGATTCGAAAGCGCGACAAAGGCTGGGTTGGCCGGCGTCGAGACCAGGTCGAACTGGAAGGCGCAGCAGTTCGACGACTACATGGCGGCGATCGACAAGATCCAGGGACACGGAATATCGGTTAACGGCTGCTTCGTGCTCGGCATGGACAACGACGGGCCCGAGTGTTTCCAGAACGTTGTCGATTTCGTGCGCGACAGCAACCTGTATGACGTGCAGATCACGATGCTGACGGCGTTCCCGGGAACACCTTTGTACGATCGGCTGCTCGAAGAGAACCGCATCATCGAAAAGAGCGCCTGGCATCTCTGCACGCTGTTCGACGTTAATTTTCAGCCAAAACACATGCCGCCCGAATTCCTGGAGTCACAATTTCGCTGGCTCGTGGAACAGCTTTACGGTGAGGAGTTTACGCACGAGAGACACGCAAAATTTCACGAACGACAGGCTGCGCTGCTAGCAAGCAGTGCTGGCCAGGAGGTCAAGCTCAATGAACATCACTATGGTTAGGGGACTATGGCTCATCGCTGCCGTCTATGACGGCGTCCTCGGTCTTATCTTCCTGTTCCAGCCAGGACTTGCCTTCGAGATCTTCGAGGTAGTCCCACCCAATCATTTCGGGTACGTGCAGTTTTCGGCCATCCTGCTGCTCATTTTCGCAGCGATGTTCCTGCGCGTGGCGCGGGACCCGATACCGAACCGTTTCATCATGTTGTACGGCGTGGCGCTGAAGGCAGGATATAGCGGCCTGGTCTTCTACTACATGATGACCACCGGCGTTCCGGCGATGTGGGTTCCATGGGCATGGGCAGACCTCGTATTTCTGATTCTGTTCTACCTGAGCTGGCACTACACCGGCAAACTATTGTCGGAACCCGGCGAGTAGGACGGGCATCGAGCGGGAGTTGAGCATGAAACCGGCCAACAGATTGCTGCTGGCGGTCGTCTTTGCGCTTCCTGCGCAGGCCACCGCGGCAGATTGTGACACGGACTTTGCCGATGTCTTCCGAGACGTTTCGCCATCGGTAGTCCAGGTCTATGCCGTCTCGATCGATCCGTTCTCGCTGATGCACCGCGTTCAGCACGGGGTCGGTACCGGGTTTGTCGTTGACGATGACGGGCATGTCGTCACCAATGCGCATCTCGTCTATGGCGCCGGAACGATCATGATCGCGACACACAGTGACGAGATGCTGCCTGCGGAAATTGTCGGAGTGGATCCATTGTCGGACCTTGCGGTCATTAAACTCCGCATGCCGTTGAAGCAGCTCGAAAAAGCCGCACTCGGTGCCTCGGTCGAACTCGAGATCGGGGATGAAGTGCTGGCCGTTGGATACCCGTTCGGCATCGGCAAAACGGCGACACGGGGCATTGTCTCGGGCATGGAGCGCGTCATGCCATTCAGCACGTGGAGCTGGATGACGCCCCTGGTCCAGACCGATGCAGCCATCAACCCCGGGAACTCCGGTGGACCGCTGGTCAATCGATGTGGTGAAGTGATTGCGGTCAACACGATCGGCTCGACGGCGGCGCAGAACATCAACTTCTCGATACCGATCGACACGGTCCGCGAATACCTGCCGCAGCTCATCGAGCATGGGCGCATCATCCGGCCCTGGCACGGCATCAACGGCGTAATCGTTCCGATGCCGATGGTTTTCAGTTTCGGAATACCACCGGGCTATATGATCGAGACGATCGAGCCGGGCAGTCCCGCAGAGGAGATAGGCCTGCGAGGTGGGAACTTCCCCGTCGTGATCGGCAACAACGAATACCTGCTCGGCGGCGACGTCATCAGCGAGGTCAACGGTATCGAGGTGACCGACATGGATACCGTGTTCGAGATTGCGCGCTCATTGAGGGTTGGCGACGCTATTTCGATCAGGTATTACCGCGATGGCATGCTGCAAACGGCAGAGGTCGAGTTGCCGGAACGGCCGATACTGCCGGGGGACACCTTGCGTTTTCGGTCAAACAGCCACGGCCAGTAGCCTGCCCGGTCGCGAGCAGAACGCGTCAAACGCGTTACGCGACAGAACCCAGCGCCACCTTGATGGCTTCGCCATTGATGCCGCTGGCCTGCTCCGAGGCTAAAAACGCAATTGTCTCGGCCACTTCGTCGACACTGACTACCCGGCCGGGCGGATAAAGCGCCGCGCGTCGTTCCCATACCTGGTCGATCGTCATGCCATGATCACTGGCCTCCTGCGCGGCCGAGTTCTCTGCCATTTCGGTGCGCACCCACCCGGGCAGGACCGCGTTCGACGTAATGCCGTGCGGCCCGGCGTCGACGGCGACAGAGCGCATCAGGCCGAGCAGACCGTGTTTGGAGCTGTTGTAGGCGCTGCCCGCGAATTCGGCGACCAACCCGGCCGTCGAACTTGTGTACACGACACGCCCGTAGCCCATCTCGACCATGCGGCCGACAATCAGGCGGGACAGGTAAAACGGGCCGTCCAGGTTTACCCGCATCGTCTCCGCCCACAGCTCCGGGTTTTGCTCCCAGATGACCTTTTCCTGGGCGGAGCCCAGGCCGTGGTTGCAGACGAAAATCTCGACAGGACCCAATCGATCTTCGGTGCTCGCGACTGCCGCCGCGCAGCCGTCCGGCGTGCCGAGGTCTGCAACCGTGTATGGGAGCCCGACATCGGCCAACTCGTTTTCACTGCGCGCAACGCACATGACATTCGCGCCGCGTTCGGCAAGCAATTCCGCGGTGCGGCGGCCGATACCGCGTCCGGCCCCGGTGACCATGGCAACACGGCCTGCGACACCCGTCATGCTATTGGCTTCCATCCAGCAGCAGTGCCGGGTCCACGGCCGTGCCATTGAGGTAAGTACCGAAATGCAGGTGCGCGCCCGTGACGCGGCCGGTCTTGCCGACCCGTCCGATGGGTTCTCCCGCAGTAATTGGCTGCCCTGTTTCGACGCCAATTTCACTAAGGTGGCAATACATCGAGATCAGCCCCTGGCCATGATCGATGAAAATCGTGTTGCCGTTGAAGTAGTAGTCGCCGGTTTCGCTGACGATGCCTGCCAGAGGCGCCGAGACCGGTGTGCCCTCGGGTGCCGCGATGTCCATACCGCTGTGCGGCGAGCGGGGCTCGTTATTGAAAAAGCGCCGTTTGCCGAATGACGAACTTCGGGGCCCTTCAACCGGGCTCGCCAGGGATACGCTGTCGACAGGTATGTCACGCCAGTTGTTGAGCGCAGCGTCGATGACCTTGCGTTCCCGCTGGTACCGGGCGAGGTCTTCGTCACTCAAGGACACGTAACTTTGCGCAACCTGCAGATGCTCCACCGCGTACGCGTGCTCCACGACGTCGAACGACATCGTGATGCCGCTCGGGAAAGAAATGCTGGCGCGACCGGTCTCGGCACTGAGCGGGATGCCAACCACGGCGCGCCATTGACCGCCCTGGTTCAAGACGAGAACGCGTTTGCCATCGAACTCGACGACGGGAGCAGGACCGTCGGCAGCGCCCAGGTCGAGAAACGCAATTCCGCCGGGCCAGGCGGAATCCGCCATCGATGAAAATGGAAAAAGAATGCAAAGCAGCAGGGCGCCGAGTCTCATGATTTCTTGGACTTGATCGTGGCGGTTAGTTCGCCGGTCGCGAGCCGCGCGCGGATGTCTTCGCCAACGTTGGCATCATCCGCTCGCGTCAAAACCTTGCCGCTCGCGGCATCCTCGACAATCGCATAGCCGCGCTCGAGGGTTGCGAGCGGACTGACGGCGTGCAAACCACGCATGGCCAGTTGCAGGCGGTGCTGCGAATCGGCAACGGACCTCGCGCCGCTGGCGCTCAATCGCTGCCACAGGTTGGCAATCAAAGGCTGCCTGCCGGCCAGCCCGTATCGGATTGCCGCCAGGAGACGGCGCCGGTTTTCACGGAGCCGCTCATGCTGGCGCCTGAGCGTCTGCTGCGGGCTGGTTTGCACGAGCCGGCGGGCCAGCCAGTCGAGGGTCTGGGCGCGGTCTTCGAGCGTGCGCTGACCGAGCCGCGCGATGCGCGCGGCCAGCGAGTTGACGGATCGTAGCCAGTCGTCGCGACTCGGCACGACAAGTTCTGCCGCGCCCGACGGGGTCGGCGCCCGTACGTCGGCGACGAAATCCGCGATCGTGAAGTCGACTTCGTGCCCGACTGCGCTAACGATCGGGATCGGACAATCGGCGATAGCGCGGGCGAGCTGTTCGTCGTTGAAAGCCCACAGGTCCTCGAGCGAGCCCCCGCCGCGACCAATGATCAGCACGTCACATTCGTTGCGACTGACAGCCTTCGACAGCGCGGCGATCAGCTCTCCGGGCGCCGCCTCGCCCTGGACCGATGCCGGGTAGATGACGACGGGAATCGACGGGAAGCGCCGGCCGAGAATAGTGAGAATGTCGCGAATCGCCGCGCCCGACGGCGACGTCACGACGCCGATCCGTTCGGGCAACGCCGGGAGCTCTTGCTTGCGATCCTCGTCGAACAGGCCCTCGGCCGCGAGTTTTTTCTTGAGGACCTCGAACTGCCGCTTGAGGGCTCCCTCACCGGCCGGTTCCACCTGTTCGACAATCAGCTGGAAGTCGCCACGCGGCTCGTACAGGCTGACGCGACCGAAAGCCAGCACCTGGTCACCATTTTTCAGGTTTATCGTCGGCCCGCGCTGGCGCTGACGGAAGAATGCGCAACGAACCTGCGCCTGATCATCCTTGAGACTGAAATAAACGTGGCCGGAGGCGGGACGGGCGATATTCGAGATTTCGCCCTCGACCCAGAGGCGGGCGATCTTCTTCTCGAGCAGGGCCTTGACCTGGCGGTTGAGCTGGCTGACGGTGATCGCCACTGCCATCCCGTTCGCTTGGCCCGCTTTTTCCATGCTCGCGAGTATAGCGGAGCCTGCACAGCTTTTGCCGACAAAATGATCGGCGTAGAATTGGCCGATTAACCTCACTACAGGGACCCCGAGACTCTCATGCGCATCGCCAAGGAAGCCCTCACGTTCGACGACGTTCTGTTGCAGCCCGGTTACTCGTCGGTGCTCCCCCACGAGGTCGACCTGAGTACGCAGCTGACTCGCGGAATTCGCCTCAACGTGCCCATCGTCTCCGCCGCGATGGATACCGTGACCGAGGCCCGGCTCGCGATCGCTATGGCCCAGGAAGGCGGCATCGGCATCATTCACAAGAACATGTCGATCGAGGGACAGGCGCGCGAGGTCGCAACGGTCAAGAAATTCGAGAGCGGCATCGTCCGCAATCCGATTACGGTATCGCCGGACATGACCATACGCGAGGTCATCGAACTGACCAAGGCCATGGGCATCTCCGGCGTACCCGTGGTCGACGGCAAGCGGACGGTCGGCATCGTTACGGGTCGCGATCTCCGCTTTGAGACGCGCATGGAGGCGCCGGTCTCCGAAGTCATGACACCGAAGGCCAGGCTCGTTACCGTCGGCGAGGGGGCGAGCGACGACGAGGTGAAGGCACTGCTTCATGAGCACCGTATCGAGAAGGTGCTTGTTGTCGACGACAACGATGAACTCAAGGGCATGATCACGGCCAAGGACTTCCAGAAGGCCAAGGATTTTCCCCAGGCCGCCAAGGATGACAGCGGAGCGCTGCGCGTTGGCGCGGCTGTTGGCACCGGTCGTGATACCGACGATCGTGTCGATGCACTCGTCGAAGCTGGCGTGGATGTCATCATCGTGGATACGGCACACGGTTTTTCGAAAGGCGTTATCGATCGCGTCAGTCAGATCAAGAAGGCTTACCCGGACATGCAGGTCATCGGCGGCAACATTGTCACGGGTGAGGCCGCTGAGACACTCGTCAAAGCGGGCGCCGACGCGGTCAAGGTCGGCGTTGGCCCGGGCTCGATCTGTACGACGCGAATCGTCGCGGGCGTCGGCGTACCGCAGATTTCCGCGATTGCTGATGTCGCATCCTCGCTGAAGAATACCGACGTGCCGTTTATCGCTGATGGCGGCATTCGCTACTCGGGTGACATCGCGAAAGCACTTTCGGCCGGCGCCCACACGGTCATGATCGGCGGGCTGTTTGCCGGAACCGAGGAATCGCCGGGCGAGGTCGAGCTCTACCAGGGCCGCTCCTACAAGTCCTATCGTGGCATGGGATCTATTGGCGCTATGGGCGGGTCTCACGGCTCCTCGGACCGTTATTTCCAGGATATGACCGAGGAACTCGAGAAACTCGTGCCCGAGGGTGTGGAAGGTCGCGTCGCCTACAAGGGCAGCCTGGTTGCGATCGTGCACCAGCTCGTCGGCGGAGTTCGGGCCGCCATGGGATACACGGGCAGTGGTAATGTCGACGAGATGAGGACACGGCCGCTCTTCGTGAAGATTACGGGCGCCGGGATGAAAGAAAGTCACGTGCACGATGTGACGATCACCAAAGAACCCCCGAACTATCGCAGCAACTGATGGAATCAACGGAATGAGCCAGCCTGCTGAGGCCAGCAACGCCGCACACCCCGATATCCACGCCCACCGCCTGCTGATCGTCGATTTTGGCGGCCAGTACACGCAGCTGATTGCGCGGCGCGTGCGCGAGTGCGGCGTCTACTCGGAGATTCACCCGTGGGATATGTCCGATGAGGAGATCCGGTCCCTTGCACCGGCGGGTGTCATCCTGTCCGGTGGTCCTGAATCCGTGAACCTCGACGACCCGCCGCGGGTATCCCCCGTTATCTTCGACCTCGGAGTGCCCGTTCTCGGCATCTGCTACGGCATGCAGACGATGGCAGCCGAACTCGGCGGAAAAGTGGAAGCTTCGGAACATCGCGAGTTCGGCTATGCCGAGATCTCGCCGGGTGAGTCAGGCCTTTTCGGCGGCTTCAGTGACGCCGACAGCGGTCAACCGGTGCTCAAAGTCTGGATGAGCCATGGGGACCGGGTCGAAGAAGTCCCGCCCGGCTTCACGATATCGGCCAGCAGCCCCAATTCGCCGATCGCCGCCATGGAGGATGCCGAGCGCAACTTCTACGGCGTGCAGTTTCACCCCGAAGTCACGCACACGTTACACGGCGACGCGATTATGCGGCGGTTCGTTCGCGAGATCTGCGGCTGTCCGGGCGACTGGACGCCGGGCAATATCGTGGCGGACGCGATCGAGCAGGTGCGCGAGCAGGTCGGCGACGGCCAGGTCCTGCTGGGGCTGTCGGGCGGTGTCGACTCCTCGGTGGTTGCAGCGCTGTTGCACGAAGCCATCGGCGACCAGCTGACCTGCGTCTTCGTCGATCATGGCCTGTTACGCCACAACGAAGGCGACCAGGTCATGGAGACGTTTGCCGAGCACATGCACATCAACGTGATACGCGTGAATGCCGCCGATCGATTCTTCGAGGCGCTGGCTGGCGAGTCCGACCCGGAAAAGAAACGCAAGATCATCGGCGGCAACTTCATCGAGGTGTTCGACGAGGAAGCTCACAAGCTCGAGGGCATCGAGTGGCTGGCGCAGGGCACGATCTATCCCGATGTCATCGAATCCGCCGGCGCCAAGACGGGTAAAGCGCATGTCATCAAGTCGCATCACAATGTCGGTGGGCTGCCCGAAGACATGCGTATGAAGCTGGTCGAGCCGCTCAGGGAACTGTTCAAGGACGAGGTGCGCAAGATCGGCATCGAGCTCGGGCTGCCACGCGAAATGGTCATGCGGCATCCGTTCCCGGGGCCCGGCCTCGGCGTTCGCGTTTTGGGCGAGGTGAAACCCGAGTATGTCGAGAAATTGCAGCTTGCAGACGACATCTTTATCGAAGAACTGCGCAAACAGGATCTCTACGACCAGGTTAGCCAGGCCTTTGCCGTATTCCTGCCGGTGAAATCGGTCGGTGTCATGGGCGATGGCCGCCGCTATGAGTACGTTATTGCATTGCGCGCCGTCGAGACGATCGACTTCATGACCGCCCGCTGGGCGCGCTTGCCTTATGAATTCCTCGAGCACGTCTCCTTGCGCATCATCAACGAGGTCGATGGTATTTCACGCGTGACCTACGACATCTCGGGCAAGCCGCCAGCCACGATCGAGTGGGAGTAGATGAGCGACGCCGATGCCGGTTTCATGCAAGCGGCGCTCGGTGAGGCCGGCAAGGCCGCGGCTGCTGGCGAGGTTCCGGTCGGCGCCGTCCTCGTAGTAGAAGGAGAGATTATTGCGACCGGCCAAAATCGGTCTATTCGCGACAGCGACCCCAGCGCGCATGCCGAAATTGTCGCGCTGCGAGCTGCAGGGCAGGTCCAGGGTAACTACAGGCTGACCGGCGCCACGCTGTACGTCACGCTCGAGCCTTGCCCGATGTGCATCGGCGCGCTCGCCCAGGCAAGGGTTGCGCGGCTGGTCTTCGGCGCCTACGACTCCAAGGCAGGCGCAGTCGGCAGCGTCATCGACCTCAGCGACAGCCAGGCATTCAATCACCGCTTCGAGATCCTGGGCGGAATATTGGCCGGGGACTGCGGCGCGCTGCTGCAGGAGTTCTTCGAGGCACGGCGCTAAGCAGCAATTTTTTCCAGCATGCAGTAAAAGTTGCGAATTCCGTGAATTACTATTTCGAACTTGGTCTAGTAACCTGTTTCATTAACTTTTGACATGTAAGCAAACAAGGACATATCAATGCCTGACAATAAATATCGGTTCCCGCTTTTCCTGGCCGCACTGGCCTTAGCTTCATCCGTTTTCGCCGATGATGATCCGCGCCATGAACGCCACGAGTTGATGGAAAGCGTGGGCGAAGCGGCGAAACCCGTCGGCGAGATGCTCAAGGGCGAGGCAGAATTCGATGCCGATACGTTGCTGCAGTCGCTGAACGTCTGGAAGGATGTCGGCGGTCAATTCGGCGGGCTGTTCCCGGAAGGCAGTGAAACTGGCATGGGAACCGAGGCAGCGCCCGCCATCTGGGAGGACCGTGCGGGATTCGAAAAGGCTCTCGCGAAGTGGCAGGCTGCTGTTGATGGCGCCATCGAAGCCGGTCCCGATTCACTGGAAGCGGCCAAGCCGGTAATAGGCCCGGTTTTCGAGGCCTGCAAGGGTTGCCACGACAACTACCGTATCGCTGAAGAGTAGAACAGCCAGGACCGTCTGCCGATGCTGCGCATCGTTCGCGCCAGCGCCTTGCTGATCGGGGCGCTGGTTCTTGTTTCCTGGTGGCTTACCCGGCCACAGGCGTTAACGGCTGACGATTTGCCACAGCATGAACCGGACTCCGTTGCGGGGCAGGCAGTATTCTGGGCGGGCGGTTGCGCCTCCTGCCACGCGTCGCCAGTCGAGGGCAAGCGCGCCAAAGGTGAAGCCAAGTTGCGCCTGGGCGGGGGCGCCGAACTCGATACAGGCTACGGTGTCTTCCGGGTGCCGAATATCTCGCCCCACGAAACAGCAGGTATCGGCGGCTGGTCGATGCTGGAATTTGTCAATGCGATGCAACGCGGGGTCTCGCCCCGCGGCCGCCACTACTACCCCTCGTTTCCCTATACCTCCTACGCGAGGATGAAGATCGAGGACGTTATGGACCTCAAGGCATTTCTCGATACGTTGCCTGCGGTCGAGGGCGGGGCCGGAGACCACGGGCTCGCTTTTCCGTGGAACATTCGCCGCGGCATCGGGTTGTGGAAACGGCGCTATCTGACGCAGCAGAACATCGTAGAGCTGGACTCGGTCGAGCCGGCGGTGCGGCGCGGTCAGGCCCTGGTCGAAGGAGCGGGGCATTGCGGCGAGTGCCATACGCCGCGCGACCGGTTCGGCGGGATGCTGGCCGATCGCTGGCTTGGCGGAGCCCCGAATCCCGAGGGACGCGGGCGCGTTCCCAATATCACGCCGGGCGGCAAAAACCTCGCGGACTGGTCACAAAGCGACATCAGCTTCTACCTGGAATCGGGATTCACACCCGATTTCGACACGGCCGGCGGTTCGATGGTGGCTGTCCAGGAAAATATGGCGCAGCTGACGAAATCCGATCGCGACGCGATAGCGGCGTACCTCAAGAGCATCCCGGCCATCGAATAGCGAGCGTCAGGTACGCTCCACTTCTGCGGCGTCTGCCTCGATCGGCGGCGCCACATCGCCGGGTATATCGAACTCACGCATCTCCGCCTCTTCGTTCGCCGTCAGCCACTTGAGAATATTGAAATAAGCGCGAATGTTGTCGACATAGAGCACCGGCTCCCAGCCCCTCGCGTAACCGAATGGCACGCGGCTGTACCACTCACGTTTTGCGAGCAGCGGTAGCGCATTGCTGATGTCGACCCACGCATCAGGATTGCCGCCTTGCCATTCGACGATCTGGCGCGCGTCCTTGACGTGATTGAAGCCGACGTTGTACGCGGCCAACGCCATCCAGGTACGATCCGGCTCTTCCACCGAATCGGCGACGCGCTCCGTCTGCCGAGCGTAATACTGAGCGCCGCCAAAAATACTGTTTCTCGGATCGACGCGGTCTTCGATGCCGAGGTAGCGAGCCGTGTCCTCGGTAAGCATCATGATGCCGCGCACGCCCGTGGGCGACACCGCGCCCGAGCGCCAGTGCGATTCCTGGTAGGCGATCGCGGCCAGCAGACGCCAGTCGAGACCCCACTGGGCCGCAGCTTCCTCGAACATCTCGCGGTAACGTGGCAGGCGGCTCTCGTAATGGCGAATGAAATTGCGAGTGCCGACATAGTCGAACTTGTCGGTGTGCCCGTAATACCGATCCTTGACTCTGGCTAGAAGGCCATCCCGCTCGAATTCAATCAGGAAGTCGTCGGCGCGGCTCAGCAGGCTGTCACCCGATTCCTTCGGGAACGCCCAGGCGAGCGGATCGCCGAGTTCGAGATCGATTGCGACGCGCAGGTCGGGGTAGAAGTGTCTTTGAATATTGAATTCGGTGCTGTCGGCAACCGTAAAGTCCACTTCGCCTTCGGCGACTTTCGCCAACAGTGTCGCAACCTCGACATCCGCATTTTCGGTCCACGTCAGTTCGGGATGGTCTTGCTTCTTGGAGACGAGCGTATCGACGTGACTGGTCCCGGCGACAACTTCTATCGTGCGGCCCAGCGCCTCGTCTATCGAGTGCGGCTTGCCCGTGCCGAGCTTGTAAATCAGGTGGATGTCGACCAACTCGTAAGGGTGGCCGAAATTGACGTACTCCCTGCGTGATTCGGTCGTGGACAGGCCGGCTGCAGCCATGTGTGCCGTACCGTCGATCAGGCGAGGAATCACTTCGGACACGCTTTGCACAGTGTCGATGACGAGGTCGACGCCGAGATCGTCGGCGAAGGCGCGCACGAGGTCGTACTCGGGACCGGAGGGTCCGTCAGGGCCCTCGACATACGCGGTAGGACTGTCACGGCTGACGACTCGGAGTTCGCCAACCTCCAGGACCTGCTCGAGAATCGAGGGCTGCGGCGAACAGGTGCCGAGAAGGGCAGCCACCGAGATGTAGAGGACCAGTCGCAATGACTTCTCCGTAGTGCTCTACTTTGTAGTTTCCAATTTTACCCTAAAGAGTTGGCGTCTGCCGCTAGCGGGGCATGAGCCGGAGCAGCCGGCCGCCGCTCCCGTCCTCGAGCAGCCAGATCGCGCCATCGGGGCCTTGCTGCACGGCGCGAATCCGCACCTGCAGGTCGAATCGCTCGGCCTCGCGGGCAGAGGTGCCGTCGAACTCGACGCGGATCAGCGCCTTCGACGACAGGCCGGGAATGAAGCCATCGCCTTGCCAGTCCCTGAACAGCGCGCCCGAGTAGATCATCAGGCCGCCAGGGGAGATAACCGGCGTCCACCAGGCCTTCGGCGCCGCGAATTCCGGCCGCGTGTCGTGATCGGGAATGGGCAGGAAATTGTAGTGCCTGCCATTGGAGACTTCCGGGTAGCCGTAGTTCTCGCCTTTGATAACGAGGTTGAGTTCATCGCCGCCCCTGGGGCCCATCTCGGTACTCCAGAGCCGCCCCTCGCTGTCGAACGCAATGCCGAGCGGGTTGCGGTGCCCGAGCGACCAGATCTGTGCCGTCACGCCCCCCTGGTCAAAAAACGGGTTGTCCCCGGGAACACGGCCGTCGTCGTGCAGGCGCACGATCTTGCCGAGGTTTCCCTGCATGTCCTGTGCCGGATCGAACTTCTGGCGCTCTCCCGAGGAGATGAACAAATAGCCGTCCGCGGAAAACAGCAGCCTGTGACCGTAATGGCCCTTACCCGTAACTTTTGGCACTTGCCGCCAGATCACTTCGAGGCCAGCAAGTTCCATCGCGGTACCAGTGTCGACGAGCTTTGCGCGCGCAACGGCCGCACCGCGCGTATTGTCGTCACCGGCCTCGGCGTAGCTCAGGTAGAGCAGGCCGTTTTGCCCGAACTCGGGATGCAATAGGACGTCACCGAGCCCGCCCTGGCCGCCGTAGTCAACCTCGGGAACACCGGCAACCTCGGTCGTACCGCGGTTGGTATCGACGAGCAGCAAGCGGCCTTTTTTCTCGGTGACCAGCAGGCTGCCGTCGGGCAGGAATGCCATGGCCCACGGCTCATTAAATGTGCCTGCCGGGTCGACGACGAAAGGCAGGTCCGATTCCCCTGCGGCGTGGCCGGACAGGACCAGCAGTAGACCGAGAAACAGCAATCGCAACACAGGTACCTCCTGTTTTCAATATGAGATTAGGCGGCAATGTGCCGCTGGAGTTCAGCTCGCGAATTGTAGCGGCTTTCAGTACAATCCACGCCCCGCAAGCGGAGAGGTGCCGGAGTGGTCGAACGGGCCTGACTCGAAATCAGGTGTACGGTTATACCGTACCGTGGGTTCGAATCCCACCCTCTCCGCCAATTCCGTTCCTAAGATACTGAAAATTAAGAATTATTTAATAGAAGCGAAGCTCTGGCCTACACCCTGGTCTACATCTGTGTCATTGCTTTCGTGCCGGCCCTCGGCCGGCTCAACTGACTCGATCTGCGCAGCAGACGAGTGATGTGGTTGGTTGTCCAGGGCTTACGGTGCTGATCTCAGTTGGTTAGTTTTACTGACCGCCACATGCCCTGAGAGGCAGCATGGCTCACCGAAGTGATACTGGTCGCGGGACACCAATCCCTGCTCTGGACTGGCCTGGTAACAGGCCGTACCGGGGTCTCGTTTTCGAGGCTTACCCGATAGGTTCCAACCTGGCCTCAAGGGCCGAATGATTTTAAGTTGTGATTTCCTCCTTTGGTCGCGGAAGCCGTTTTGCATACGGCCGGTTTGATGAATGATCCTCGATCAATGATCGCGGCGCTGCTCTCAGGATCCTCGAGCGCCTTGTTGCCACTTTGAACGCTGTGGCCGCGTCTTAAACCGATGATTGCCGAGCCGTTCAGCGACGGCGTCACTCGCCCATAACTCCGAAGATTACCTCCGCAAGCCTTGCCGCTCCTGGCTTTGCCGCCTGCGTCACTACAGCGCTTCGCTTTGTAGTGACGCAGGCGCGTCGCTTCCGATTAACCTACCAGCCTTCGGAACGCCTGGCACGCGTCAGAGCCGTTCGACATCCGAGAGCGTCCACCAGGTTCCGCGTGATGGACAACCCCTTGCACAGTTTGCGCAAAAGCCCGGCTTGGTGGTTACGTGGACGCCTGCCCCGTTCGATCTAACGGGGCCATGATCGAGTAGCTGTAATATTGAATGTCAGATCTCATTCAAAGCAGACGCTCGAATGACGCAGAATTGCTAGTGCAATAGGGCAGGATGCGGCCAGAACCAGTCAGTTATTTCTTCATGGCATCGAACAGGTGGTATAGGATTATTCTCTTGCTCTTGGCTGGCGGAATCTTTTCTACCGGAGTCGAGGTATCAGTGTGACCCGCGTTGGTGTAGTTCTGAGTTCCGGAGGCGGCCGTGGTGTGTTTGCCCACACCGGGTTCATGACGGCGCTGAGGAACCTCGGATTGAACGTTACAGCATCATCAGGTTGTAGCGCCGGTGCGGTTGTCGGTGGAGTCATCGCAAGCGGAACCCCACTCGAAGAATGGACCAACACCCTCTCTCGAATCCACACCGCCGAGTTCTGGCAACCCGCTTCCGCCTGGATGCTGCTCTATAAACTACTTGTGCACAGAGGTCGTGGCGTAGTGGGGTTTTCCGATACAAGCGCCGCCATACGCTTTATTGAAAGCCAGTTGCGCGTCAAGAATTTCGAAGATTGCAACTACCCTTTTTCATCTATCGCAGTTGATCTCGCAACAGTCGAAAAGCGAATATTCTCTGCGGGCCCACTGGCACCTGCCGTCATGGCAAGCGCCGCGATCCCGGGATTTTATTCGCCTGTCTCTATCGACGGTCGGCTCTACAGTGATGGTGCGATTTACGAACTGGCGCCGGCAGAAGCAATATGCTGCCATCACAGTCTTGATGCACTAATTGTGCACCATGTCCAACAACAGGATCTTACCCAAGCCAGTCTTGACAACGCATTGAAGCAGCCGTGGACGATACTCAACATACTGCAACGGCTGATCATCAAAACGCGGCCGTGGTATTCGACCGGTGATGCCATAAGTTTCAGTTCCTGCCCCTGTGGGTGCAAAGCGGTTGTCGTCGTTGTCGAGCCGGTACTTCCAGATCTTTCGTGGCCGATGACAGACGGTGGTCAAGCTGTGCTGGTCGCTGCGAAGCATCACGCAACAGAACATCTCGGTCCATTGCTCGACAGACTGAAAATGTCGCCGCGTTCATTGCTAGAGAAATTATATGACCTCTCAAAATGAATTGCGGACTAACCTGCTGTCAGGGCTAGGAAGGGTGAACTTCGCCGAAATTGAACGCTGGACTTGCTGTAACGGGCGAATATTGGGGGGGCAGCTTTGGGTCATTTCCAGCCCTTGAGTCTATCACCTATTGACAGGCGGCTAAGCGAGGTGAACCGGACGGTCAAAGATGTTTCCGCGGAAACATCGGCGCGACCGTCTGCTTTTGCAGCAACAGCGGAAGTCATTTCTCGACCTGGGCGAATGCGTACTTTCGGCCACAAGCAGTCATTCGAATAGGATCGAAAGCGAGTCAGACTTGTGCTTGGCCAAAAAT